>JAEEGH010010737.1_pt1 | contig 20938 bp, 17 predicted proteins | sample 9134181 | NCBI WGS metagenome assembly JAEEGH01 (sample SAMN16246544, study PRJNA631951) | gut metagenome | biome: gut microbiome; feature: rumen; material: DP-attached | host: Bos | place: Iran: Karaj | collected 2018-10
GATCCATTACTACTATTTTGGACATTGTTGTTCTCCTCTTTTATAGATAATAGTTATATAATTTTTGATGCATATAAAGAAAAATATCTAATGCGAATTATTTATTGATTCAGGCTTCCATATCCATCATTTTCTGAATTCTACGGCTGTGCTTCTCAAGACCTGAAAATTCTGTATCAAGGAATGTATCAACGATCTCACATCCAAGAACAGGGCCTACGAATCCGCCTCCCATAGCAAGAACGTTAGCATCATTATGCTCTCTTGTAAGTCTTGCTGATGATACTTCAGAGCAAAGTGCGCAGCGAACGCCCTTAACCTTATTAGCTACCATGGAAATACCGATTCCTGTTGTGCAGATAACGATACCCTTTTCACATTCTCCGGATGCTACAGCCTTAGCTGCTGCCAGACCAAAATCAGGATAATCACAGGAATTCTTATCATAAGTACCAAAATCCTTGTACTCGATCCCTCTTTCTTTAAGATGCTCCATTACTGCGACTTTAAGATCATAGCCGCCATGATCACTACCAAGTGCTATCATTGTAAATACTTCCTTCCCTGTTTTTCTGGTTTATGATGAAATCATCTATGAAGCTGATTTATCAACTTTATTTTAAGTGCTCTACATGTTGACCGGCTGCTTTTAACAGACGGTTCATTATAGCCTGACCTATACCATTTGTATCAAAGGATTCTGAAAACATGACATCAATATCTTCGTCATCAAACTCACGAAGAATCTTGAAAAGTTCGTGCGCAACGCTCCTCTCGTCTTCCCTTGACCCAACGCTTTTGACAACATCAGCTTTATAGTCCTTAGCAGTAGCATCTGTAGCAATGATGCCGACTTTAAGGCCTTGCTCATGCATCTTTTCTGCACGCTCATTAATATATTTTAACACATGTTCCTGTGAACCTTCCACTATTGTTAAATCGCCTTTTGGCGCATAATGGCGGTATTTCATGCCTGGTGCTTTAGGATTTTCTTTTGAATTTGAATCTATTATCGTCTTATCGATACTTACATTTGGAAGTACCTCTTTTAACATCTCATAGGTTATGTAACCGGGGCGAAGTATCATGGGAACATCTGAAGTAAGATCGACTATAGTTGACTCAAGACCTATTCCAACCTGACCTCCGTCTATTATCATGTCAACCTTGCCGTCGAGATCTTCTATGCAGTACTTGGCAACTGTAGGTGACGGTCTTCCTGATGTGTTAGCGCTTGGCGCTGCAATAAATCCGCCGCCTTCCCTGATCATCTGTGCTGCGATCTTATTACTTGGCATACGAACTGCAACAGTCTCAAGACCGCCTGTTGTCTCAAGCGGGATAAGATCTGACTTATTAAGGATCATAGTAAGTGGTCCCGGCCAGAAAGCCTTAGCAAGTTTTAAAGCTTCTTCCGATACATCTGATGCTACCTTGTACAGATCCTCAACCTGCCAGATATGCACTATCAGCGGATTATCTGAAGGTCTGCCCTTTGCAGCATAGATCTTTTTTGATGAGTCAGGATTTCTTCCGTCCCCGCCAAGTCCGTATACAGTCTCTGTGGGAAAAGCAACAAGGCCTCCTGCAAGAAGGATCTGACCTGCTTTTTTCAAAGCTTCCTGCGCCTTTTCGTCAATATTGTTTTCATCAATTACTACTACCTGTGTTTCCACTTTTACTTCCTCGTACCACTCTTTTATCGATATTTAAATCAACTCTTATATAAATATTACAGTTGTATTTATGCAGATATCATTTGCTTTTTATCGATATATATTTCTATCATTTGTTTTTTTCTTACTGCCATCTGCAAATATATCGTTAATTATTAACGTATGTCTCCAGTATAGGCCATATATCGCTTGTCTCGTATCCAAGCTGCCATGCAGCAACGCCTGCACAGCCGTTTACATTCATGACATTGAGCTTGGTCTGGATGGATTCTGCATCTTCAAGCCAGATCTCAACCTTGGTTCCGTCAGACTTTGTAAAAGTACCATAATACTGGCATGTATTCTGATCCCAGGTCATCTCGATGTTATTGGCTCTTATATATTCGCTTGCCCATGACATTCCGCCTGCCTGGCTGGTTACTGTTCCATCAGTACTTGTAAACCATATTCTTGTATAGAAAGGAATACCATTGACAAGCTTATCTGCCGGTACATCTTCAAGAGTATTCCTGATACCGTCTTCAACATAGGATATAGATGCAACAGAGCCCGCTTCTGCGCTTCCTTCATAATGCTCATCATATGCCATTATGATCACATAGTCGCATACAACTCCAAGCTCTTTTCTGTGAAAAAAGCTATTGCCCATAGGAACAGGAATATCAACAGAAAGTACTGTTCCATTTGCCCTGCAGGCTATTGAAAGTTCCCTTAAAAACTCAATATAATCTTCGCCGCCATCAGCTGTGATATCTTCAAGGCTTGAACCTGTAAATTCAAGGTCGATATTGATTCCGTCGATTCCATAGGCTCTTACTTCACTCATAAGGTTCTCAATAAGCCTTGCTCTTGATGCGCTACTAGCAAGTACCGTAGCAGTATTACCCTCTCCATCCCGGAAGAAAGAATTGTTGAAATTATCAAGTGCTGCCCATACCTGCATTCCGCTATTATGAGCTGTATTTACATAATCCTGTCCGGCAAAAGATTCTATGCCACCTTCGTTGTCACTAAGTGAAAACCAGGTTGGTGATATAACATTGATACCGGTAGTTCCTGAAATTGCAGATGAAAGGGTTGAATTACCAGCCTGGCCGCCAATAGAGTGCCATACAAGGTTAACCTTGCCATTCATCTTAACAGATGTATATTCAGGCTCTGCATAATGACTTGGAGCAAGGAGATCAACTGTCTGGATATTATCAAGGAACTTGTTCTCAACATATCCGATATAGCCGTCAGGGCTTACAACCTTGGCCCAGTCTTCAAGCTTTTCAAGAACTACGACTGTGTCTGACTTTTTAAGTCCTACAAGGATCTCGCTCTTAACGCCTCCGCGGAGTCTAAGCTTTGTATCCTTTTTGATAGTAGCTCTTACCTCCTGACCAAATTCAGTAAACATTGTGATATGGTTAGGATCGGTGTAAGCTGTATATGAGTAGTTAGTGTATTTCTTTACATAGTCCATTGCTACGTAAAGAGTATCGCCTTCGAAAACTGCAGCTTTATATCCAAGGTCTTCTGATGATCCGTCAGTAGAGCTAACAGTACTTTCGTCAACTCCGATAGTTAAGATCGCAGTAGGAGTTGTATAAACAAGGATTTCTTCCTCTTCGCCGTAGTAGAAACGGTCATTTAAGTACTCCTGTACATCAGAAAATGTCATATAATAAACGCCATCAATAAGTCTCGCGTGAAGATCAGTTTTTTCATACTGGAGAATTATCGGAACATCCGCTTCATCTTCTATTCCAAAATAGCTTGTAGTATCAGCCTGTTCATTACTGTAGGAGTATTTGTCATATAAATACTTACCTGCATAGCCTCCCCCAAGCAGTATGATAAGGACAACAATTATTAGTACCGGTATAACCTTATGTTTCATAAAATCTCTTCCCTCAAATTCTAATAGTTTTGGCCGGGTTATATTTTACCACATTGTGCTATATTAAAAAAGCACAGCCATCTGATCATTAGTCGAATGGCTGTGCGTCTATAGGCTTTGTGACCCCAGTTACAAGTATATGCAATTGGCGGGATCCTCTTGTTATAAATGTACTCTTGTCACAAGTATTTCTTTTGCCAAAAAAGACCTGTATCAGCACCAAAAGGTATCCGTGATATACTTACTGATACAATTTCATATTTATCCTTTTTTGCAAAAAAGATGCTCTATCCTCTTATGAGATGCCATTCCGTACCCTGATTAAAAACTTACTTGAAATATCGTAGCGAAATGCTACTTACAGACTGCGAAATATCAGCGTTTTTGTTTTGGTATATCTGCAAATTATGGCTCCCAAAACACATAACCCATAAAGATACCGCAGGTATGATAATTTCAGAATTTGATACGTTGTTTAATTAAAATTGTTTGTTATTTTTCAAAAATGGGTAATCCCTCAGACCAATATGTCTGTAAGGCGTTCTGACTGATGCAGAACTAATTACGAAATTTTAGAAAACATGCCCCCCTTCCGGATACATATCCTGGAAAGGCGTCTCACGAGAAAACATTATATACCCATTAGTGTCTTTTCGCAAGGGTCTTATTAATAAAATCTTTTTTATTTTTTAGAAAAAAGGCTCTTAAATTTAGGGCTTTGGACCGATACATATATTGACATTACCCATGGTTTACCTTAGTATTTGTGTAATCAATTTTTACAGCCAGGTTTTCAAGGATGAAATAACAAAAGCAGGAGGTAAGTTTATGAAAATTGAGAAGGTGAATGATCACCAGATCCGTTGCACACTTACCAGAGAGGATCTTACCAAGAGACAGCTCAAAGTTAGTGAGCTCGCATATGGTACTGATAAAGCGCGTGAACTTTTCCAGGAAATGATGCATCAGGCCAATACTCGTTTTGGCTTTAATGCAGAAGATGTTCCGCTCATGATAGAGGCTATTCCTGTTAATTCCGAATGTATAATATTAGTTATTACAAAGTCCGAGGATCCTGAAGAACTCGATACCCGTTTTTCAGAATTCGGGCCGTCTGTTCAGGATGATAATGCATCGTATGAAAACGGGAATGTCGACTATTCAGAAAATACAGAAGAAAACGAAGATGAAGAGGTCATGGATCTGTTCCATCGTCTTCAGGATGGCGATTTCTCCGGTTTCCTTGACGGAGTTACAAATCATGAGTCCAAGAGACTTAAGACAGGTTTAAATGCATCTATAAAAAGAGCTGCAAGAAACAGTGAAAATTCCTTCTGCTGCTTCAAGCTCGGATCCATGCATGATGTACTTAAGCTCCCGGCACTCCTTCCTCCGGGATTCCACGCTCGTAATACCTTATTCCGTAATGAGGATGAGGGCGGATATCTTCTCTGCATATATGGCAACCAGAATGATAAGCGTTTCATCAATCTTTGCAATCTGTTCGGTGAATACGCAAAGATGGTGGATACAGCAACCTACAGCTCTATCTTCCTTGAAGAGCACTATCCAATAGTAATAGCTGATAAAGCCCTTCAAAAACTAGCTTCAGCAAGTGAATAAAAATTCTACGAAATCCGCAGTCTTCTGCGGATTTCTTTTTTGTGTCCCGGTACGTCAAATAGTCTGAATGCTGCCTGACACCATAAAAATCCCCCTGCAGCTTACGCCGCAGAGGGATAATTGTGTTTTTTTAGATTAGGTCACCTATTGGCGATCCTTATCTCTTAACTGTTTGTATCATACATTGATACGAGTCTCTCAAGGTATGCAAGGTGATCCTTAGCATTCTGAGCATTCTCAGCGTACATTCTGTCAGCATTAGCAGGATTGCTCTTCTTCAGTGACATGTAACGAACCTCACCATCAAGGAATTCCTGATAGTTCTCAGGTTTTGTGTTCTTGAAGTCGAGTGTGAACTTCTTGCCTTCTGCTGCTGGGTTGTATCTGAAGAGGTTCCAATAACCGCACTCAACGGCTCTCTTTTCCTCTGTCATACATCCTGTCATACCGCCGTTAACCTTGATACCATGGTTGATACAAGGAGCATAAGCGATAACAAGTGATGGACCCGGATAAGCCTCAGCCTCACGAAGAGCCTGAAGTGTCTGGTTCATGTTAGCACCCATAGCGATCTGAGCTACATATACGTAGCCATAGCTCATAGCGATAGAAGCAAGGTCTTTCTGCTTGATAGCCTTACCACCTGCTGCGAACTGTGCAACAGCACCTACAGGAGTAGCCTTGGAAGCCTGTCCACCTGTATTTGAGTAAACCTCAGTGTTAACAACGAGAACGTTTACATCCTTACCGGAAGCAAGTACGTGATCGAGACCACCGAATCCGATATCGAATGCCCATCCGTCACCACCGAAGATCCACTGTGACTTCTTAGCTGCAAAGTCTTTGTTCTTAAGAACGTACTTAGCTGCGTCTGAGTTATCGCCTGCAAGAGCCTCAACAAGAGCATCTGTAGCAGCGAAGTTCTCAGCACCGTTTGAGAATGTATCGAGCCACTTCTGAGCAGCATCCTTAGCAGCGCCGCCTGCAGCAACGATCTCCTCAACCTTCTCCTTGATTGCATCACGGAGAGCGTTCTGAGCGAGTACCATACCCATACCAAACTCAGCATTATCCTCGAACAGTGAGTTATCCCATGCAGGACCCTGTCCCTTAGCATTTACTGTGTAAGGTGTTGAAGGTGAAGAGTTACCCCAGATTGATGTACATCCTGTAGCGTTTGCAACGTACATTCTCTCACCAAAGAGCTGAGTAACAAGTTTAACGTAAGGTGTCTCACCACAACCAGCACATGCGCCTGAGAACTCAAGGAGAGGCTGCTTGAACTGTGAACCTCTGATAGATGTCTCTTTAAGCTTCTCAACAACTTCATCCTTGATAGGAAGAGTTACTGCATAATCGAAGTAAACCTGCTCGTCCTTGTTGTCTGCAATAGCACCCATCTTAAGGGTCTCACCCTGCTTGTTTCCAAGACATACATTTGCGCAAGATCCGCAACCTGTACAATCAAGAGCAGAGATAACAACTGAGAACTTGTATCCGGGAACGCCGTTAAGGTCCTTAGTCTCAAGACCTGCAGGAGCCTTAGCAACTTCGTCGTCTGTAAGAGCAACTGTACGGATTGCAGCGTGAGGACATACGAGTGAGCAGAAGCCACACTGTACGCACTTCTCAGCATTCCACTTAGGAACGTTTACTGCAATACCTCTCTTCTCGTATGCAGCTGATCCTGAAGGTGTATCACCTGCAACGTAAGGAAGAACCTCTGAAACCTTAAGAGTGTTACCTTCCTGAGCGTTAACCTTTGACTGGATGTTGTTAACGAAGTCGATAACATCCTTTCTTGATCCTTCTGCCTTCTTGAACTCAAGACCCTCATCCTGTGCGTTAGCCCATGACTCAGGAATCTCTACCTTGATAAGGTTCTTAGGATCTGCACCGGCATCGATAGCATCCCAGTTCTTCTTAACAACATCTTCACCCTTACGGCCGTATGTCTTCTGAGCAGCGTCCTTCATGAACTTGATAGCGTCTTCCTCAGGAATGATCTTTGTGATGTTGAAGAATGCTGACTGAAGAATTGTGTTAATTCTTGTAGGTCCCATTCCAACCTCAACACCGATCTTAGAACCGTTCATGATGTAGAAGTTGATCTTGTGGTCATACATGAACTTCTTAACCTGGCCGGGGATCTCAGCCTCAAGCTGATCTACTGTCCAAGGGCAGTTAAGAAGGAATGATCCTCCATCAACAAGCTCCTGAACCATGTTGAACTTGCGGATGTATGAAGGATTGTGGCAAGCTACGAAGTCTGCCTTCTTGATGAGGTAAGTTGACTTGATAGGCTTCTTACCAAATCTAAGGTGAGACATTGTAACACCGCCTGACTTCTTGGAGTCATAATCGAAGTATGCCTGAGCATACATGTCTGTGTTATCACCAATGATCTTGATGGAGTTCTTGTTAGCACCAACAGTACCGTCAGCACCAAGACCCCAGAACTTGCAGTTTGTTGTTCCCTCAGGTGTTGTAACGAGAGGTGCACCGGCATCAAGTGAAAGATTTGTTACATCATCTTCGATACCGATTGTGAACTCTTCCTTAGTATCGTTGTTGAATACAGCAACGATCTGAGCAGGAGTTGTATCCTTTGAACCAAGGCCGTAACGTCCGCAGAATACAGGAACTGACTCAAACTTTGTTCCCTTAAGAGCTGCGATAACATCAAGAGCAAGAGGCTCACGGTATGAACCGGGCTCCTTAGTTCTGTCGAGAACTTCGATTCTCTTAACTGAATCAGGGATAGCATCAACAAGAGCCTTAGCTGAGAAAGGTCTGTAAAGTCTAACCTTTACAACACCAACCTTCTTGCCCTGCTTCTCAAGGTAATCGATTGTCTCTTCGATTGTATCGTTTACAGAACCCATAGCTACGATAACTACCTCTGCGTTAGGATCGCCGTAGTAGTTGAAGAGCTTGTAATCTGTACCAATCTTAGCATTAACCTTGTCCATGTACTTCTGAACAATTGCAGGAAGCTCGTTGTAACCTGTGTTGCAAGCTTCTCTTGTCTGGAAGAAGATATCAGGGTTCTGAGCTGAGCCCATCTGACAAGGATGATTAGGATTGAGAGCGCCAGCCTTGAAAGCATCGATTGCTTCATGGTTAACCATCTCATCGAGATCCTTATAATCCCATACTTCGATCTTCTGAATCTCGTGTGAAGTACGGAATCCATCAAAGAAGTTAATAAAAGGAATTCTGCCTTCGATTGCTGCGCAGTAAGCAACAGGTGTTAAGTCCATAACCTCCTGTACACTAGAATCGCAGAGCATAGCAGCACCAGTCTGGCGGCAAGCATATACGTCAGAGTGATCACCGAAGATGTTAAGAGCGTGAGAAGCTACGCAACGAGCTGATACGTTGAATACGCCTGGAAGTCTCTCACCAGCTACCTTGTAGATATCAGGGATCATAAGAAGAAGTCCCTGAGAAGCTGTGTATGTAGATGTAAGAGCACCTACTACCAGTGATCCGTGTACAGCACCTGCTGCACCAGCCTCAGACTGCATCTCAGTAATCTGAACTGTACGGCCGAAAATGTTCTTCTTTCCGGCTGTTGCCCACTCATCTACATGCTCAGGCATAACAGATGATGGTGTGATTGGGTACATAGCGGCAACTTCAGTGAATGCATATGAAGCATATGCAGCAGCTTCGTTACCGTCCATGGTTTTCATGTTTCTTGCCATTTTAATTCCTCCTACCTTATTATATTGTGAGTTCTTGGCTTTTTACACAATTGTCAGTATACGACAATAAGTGTTGTAAAAACTTGATTAGAATCAAAAACGCGCAAAAACACCGTCCACACTCTTTTTCCTCCCATAGAAAACAGCTGTGTACGGATGAAATGCACGTATTCTGCCGTCTTCCATAGTACCATTTTTATAAAAGATTGTCAGCCAATTTATAATATTTTTATCAATTAATCTGATAAAAGTTTTCGTTATTGTTATTGATTAATCACTTTTTCTATATTATGATAAATAAGTAACAAAGGCAGGTATGGCTAAGCCGCTTTGTTATGCTACACATTAGTAGTAACTTTTTTATTTACGGAAGGAGAATTTATTATGGCATACGTTATTAGTGATGGTTGCATCAGCTGCGGATCATGCGCTGCTCAGTGCCCTGTTTCAGCTATTTCTCAGGGAGACACACAGTACGTTATCGACGCTGACACATGTATCGATTGCGGATCATGTGCTGCTCAGTGCCCTGTTTCAGCTATAAGCCAGGGTTAATTGAATACAAAAACATGAGCCTTTCGGCATCTGCCGAAAGGCTCTTTTTTTATCTTCCTTTTTCAAGATTGGCAAACTTAGTGAACTGAGGAAGCCACATAAGCTCTACCGTTCCGATTGGGCCGTTTCTCTGCTTGGCGATAATGATGTCAGCAACACCCTTCTTCTCAGTGTCTTTATTGTAGTAGTCATCTCTGTAGATGAACATTACCATATCCGCATCCTGCTCGATAGCTCCGGACTCACGAAGGTCTGAAAGCATGGGTCTGTGATCGGGTCTTTGCTCAACCGCACGGGATAGCTGTGAGAGCGCAACAACAGGAACGTTGAGTTCTCTGGCAAGAGCCTTGAGAGCACGGGAAATGTCTGAAATCTCCTGCTGTCTTGATTCAGAACTTCTTCCTGTTCCTCCTGTCATCAGCTGTAGGTAGTCGATCATGATTACCTGAAGGCCAAACTCCATCTTGTACTTTCTGCACTTTGAACGGAGCTCCTGGATCGAGATACCGGGAGTATCGTCGATGATAAGTCTGCTCTTTCCCACTACATCAGCGCTCTCGATGAGGTTCTCCCAGTCCATGTCTGACATGTTACCGGTACGGATGTGCTGTGAATCAACGTGGGACTCCATTGATAGCAGACGGTTTACCAGCTGCTCCTTACTCATCTCGAGTGAGAAGATGGCAACACACTTATCGTCATGGAAAGCCATGTGCTCAGCGATGTTAAGAACAAAAGCCGTCTTACCCATTGAAGGTCTCGCCGCGATAAGTATAAGATCCGAAGGCTGGAAGCCTGCTGTGTCATAATCAAGATCTGTAAAGCCGGTGGCGTGACCCGTTACGTTTCCTGTGGTCTTGCTGGCTTTCTCTATTCTGTCCAGAGCGTTCATAACGATCTTGTCGATGGCAACGAACTCTCCGGTATTTCTCTTTTGTGTTATCTGGAATACGCTCTTTTCAGCATCATTGAGGATTCCTTCCATGTCATCTGCATTGTTGTAGCAGTTGTTGATGGTATCTTCGCTGACGTGGATGAGCTTTCTGAGTGTGGACTTCTCAGCAACGATCTGGGCATAATACTTGACGTTGGCTGAGGTTGGAACTGCATCAACGAGGCTTGCCAGATACTCTGCGCTGCTGGTCTGCGCCGATACGTTCTTGTCCCTTAGTCTGTCCTGAAGTGTGACAACATCCACCACTCTTCCGTCAGCCTCGATCTCCTCCATGGTCTGGAACAGTATTCCAAGTTGTTTGTTATAGAAGTCATCTGCCGTTATTATCTCAGATGCTACGTGAATGGCTTCCCTGTCAAGAAGCATGGCGCCCACAACGGACTGCTCAGCTTCAAGGCTGTTTGGTGCCACTCTTTTCAGAATGGTCTCTTCCTGCATATTACTGTTCCTTTACCTGAACCTTCAAAGTGGTTGTAACCTGTGGATGAAGCTTAACGGGTATCTCATAGGTGCCGAAAGCCTTGATGGGCTCAGGCATCTGAAGTTTCTTCTTATCAATGTCAAATCCGAACTGCTGCTTGGCGGCTGTCACGATCTCTTTTGACGAAACTGAACCGAATACTCTTCCGCCTTCACCGGCCTTCATGGTGAGCTGAACTGTCTTCTCGGCAATCTTCTCACCGTAAGCCTTGGCTTCGTCAAGCTGCTGTTTGGCAACGATTGAATCCCTCTTCTGCTGGTTCTTGAGCTCGTTGAGGTTCTTCTGAGTAGCCTCTACTCCCAGCTTCTTGGGGATAAGCATATTCTTGGCGTATCCGTCGCTAACCTTAACGACCTCGCCCTTTTTTCCTAAACTCTTTACGTCCTCTAATAAAATAACCTGCATTATATTACAATTCTCCTTCTTCTAGCATTTTATCAAGTGTCTTCTTAAGTGTGGCAATGGCCTCGTTGACTGAGACGCCTTCCATCTGACATCCGGCGCTGCTCATGTGACCGCCTCCGCCGAGCTTCTCCATGATAACCTGTACGTTGACTTCATCGATGGATCTGGCGCTGACATATACCTGATTCTGGTAGTCAGTGCATACAAAGCTTGCTCTTACGCCCTTGATGTTCAAAAGTTCATTGGCTGCCTGAGCGCCAACGATGGTCGGGCTTGAAATATCGTCATTGGTAAGAACCGATATTGCAAACCTGCCCTTGTAGATCTCTGCCTGGCTTACTGCGTCAGCCTTGGCCTTGTACTCGCCTACGTCCTCTCTGAAGAGCTTTCTTACTCTTGTTACGTCTGCGCCGTTTCTGCGAAGGAACGCTGCTGCCTCAAAGGTTCTGACACCGGTCTTGTTCATGAAGTTGTTGGTGTCTACCATGATGCCTGAGTAGAGACTGTCAGCCTCTTCTGCATGGATCTTGACGTTGTCACCGATGTACTGAAGGATCTCAGATACCATCTCACAAGCTGATGAAGCATATGGCTCAACATAGGAAAGTGTGGCGTTCTCAATAACCTCTGCACCCTGCCTATGGTGATCGAGAACAACTATGGTCTTGCAGAATCTAAGAAGCTCAGGGCACTCGGTAATGCTGGGCTTATTAACATCAACTACCACAAGAACCGTGTTGTTGCCTGCCATATCAATGGCCTGCTGATTGGATATGATCATGTCATCCTCGTACTCGGGATTAGACTTGAACAGGTCAACCAGTGGCTGCATGGAAGTTGTGACATCGTTTAAAACGATGTGGCACTTCTTGTCCAGAGTCTTGGCAATCCTGTAGATACCAACGGAGGATCCGAAGCTGTCTACATCACCCATTCTGTGTCCCATTACGATGACATCATCTTTGCCTGAAATGATCTCTCGAAGGGCGTGAGCTTTAACTCTTGCCTTAACCCTTGTACTCTTCTCGATCTGCTGGCTCTTGCCTCCGTAGTAGGAAATGCTGTCTGCAGTCTTAACAACCGCCTGATCTCCGCCTCGTCCGAGAGCAACGTCGATGGCGTTTCTTGCAAACTCGTAGTTCTGCGCATAGGAGAGTCCGTTGAGACCGATACCGATACTCAAGGTAACTGCCATCTCGTTACCGATATTGACAGTCTTTACATCCTCTAAGATATCAAATCTCTGTTCCCTTAAAAGCTCACATGACTTCTTGGGCATTACAACGAAGTACTTATCCTTCTCAATCTTCTTGGTAATACCATTACAGGAAGCGATATACTTGTTGATCTTACGGTCGATAAGAGCGGTCAAAAGAGATCTTCTTACTTCTTCTACGCTATCCAGCGCCTCTTCGTAGTTATCAAGATAAATAAGTCCTGCTGCCAGTGACTGATTATCTACTTCCTGAATTGCCAGTTTAAGTGCTGTCTCATCAAACAGATAAACAGCTATAAGGCTTCCGTCATACCCCTCGGCATCTATGATGTCGCTGTTGGTCGCCATCTCTTTTAACGAGATCCTCTTGAGCTTCATGGTGTAATTGCTGTTCTCGTATTCGAGTTCGTAGGAGAGCTCCTCATAACCAACCGGGAACTTATCTACCGTGATAGTCGGGAAAAGAGATGTTATAGACTTTCTGTATCCTCTCTCCTGATGAACGATCTTCTCAAACGCCGAGTTGGTCCAGACAACCTTGCCGGTGTCATCAAGTACAGCATGGGCAAGGTCCAGTTCCCTCAACAGCTTCTTCTGGATCTGACCGTACTCTGTTGCAAAGCTTACAAGCTCATTCATAATGATGGGCTTGCTGTAGAAATGCATATATAAAACCGCAATGAAATAAAGTCCTGTGAATGCAAGAAGAATCAGGCCGGCAGTGATACTGACAGTAAACACCGCCAGATTGACCAGCGCCAGCAGGATTCCAAGATATGTAAAGACGCGAAAATAAGACTTAAGTCTCCCCTTTAGTTTAACTCTGTTCTTACCAGCCATATTTCTAGTCCTCTTCCCCCAACGTATTGGACATTAGATGCAAAATTATCACTAATATAGTATAGCATAAAACCCATTTGATGGGGCAGACGAATTACTTTTAAGGTAGTGTGACAGTTTTGTGATTTTAGTTTTGTTATTCTTAACCTATCAAAAGACAACAACGCTTCAGAGAAGCAAATAAAAATAGCACATAAAGGAGAATAAAATTATGAAGAAGACTATGATCACAAGAGCAGCAACACTTATGGCAACAGTAGCTATAGCAGTTACGGCATTACCCATGACAGCATTTGCAGCACTTCCATGTCACAGTGGACACGGAAGAGACGGAAAGAAATACGCTCCGGTATATACCACAACTACAACTCCTACAACAACACAGACTTTCACAGGCCCTGTTACAAAGGATCAGGCTCTTCAGATAGCACTCACACATGCAGGATACAAGCAGAGCGAAGTGCAGTTTCCTATAGTTAAGAAAGATTATGATGATGGAATGGAAGTTTGGGAAGTAGAATTCCACAAGGGATTTATTGAATACAATTACGATATCGAAGTTTCAACAGGACAGATCGTAGATTTTGACATTGACGATTAACATTTCTTTTTCATACATACACAAAAATAAGGGAAGGACGAAAGTCCTTCCTTTCTTATTGTATATCTTCAGCCTTTTTTGCTTTTTCTTTCCTGGAGTCCATGATCATTTTGATGAGTGTGACTGTGCTGGTTACAACTGTAAGAGCATCGAAAGCAGCACCGGTATAGGACTTCAGGACAAAGTGATAGATCGCCCAGGGCACAAATGAAAGTGTCACAAGGAGCTTAAACTTAACAGGGTCCTTGATATCCATAAATATAATATAGACGGTGCAGACTGCTGCCGGGATGATTCCGAGAAGTCCCTGGTCGTTGAGTGCGATGGTAAATCCGATGGACGCTATTATAAGGATGACCTTCCATACAACATTAAGCTTATCCTTGTAGCACAGGAAATTCCTGAAGCAGGAAAGGACGTTGCTGACAGCGCCTGTCACTCCCCCGAGAAGGAGCATGCTCACAGCCTGCATAAGGAGCTGTACGGTCTGCACAATAAGGATCCTGCTCTTTTTCTTGATGGCGCCGGATCCGACCTGGACTATGGCAGCCACGAAATCAATTATGTTCGCTATGATAATGTTCATTTTATGTTAATACCCTTCTTAACTTTTCTTACCAATACCATGATGAAGATCATGTCGATGAAAAGAGCTATCGCAATGCTTCCTACTCCTGTTGCGATGCCAAAATCATCGGCGATGAAACCAACTATAGAAGGCATGATTATAGACCCGAAACTGGCTGTTGTCAAAATAAAGCTCCAGGCAAGGCTGTATTTCTTGATGAGTTCTCCGGCAAAAGACACTGTGGTTGCGTAAATTCCTGCCATGGAAAAGCCAAAGCCCATGATCCCTATAACGATAGGAGTCGTTGATCTGGACATGATAAGCACGATGAAGAAGAGCACTATTCCGATGCCCATGGCCGGCAGAAGATTTTCTTTTTTGACCTTGGTTGAGAGGAATGCTGTCGTCAGTCTTCCGCACAGTATCATTACCCATAGGATGCTGGCTGTGCTCTGTGCAAGGTTGGGCGGCAAAAGACCTGTATCCTTAAAGTAGGTGATCATCCAGCCGATTACTCCCTGCTCTGCGCAGAGATAGAAAAACAGTGTGGCTGTGACAATGTAAAATATGGGCTCTCTGAAAAATCCAAAAGTATTGCTGCCTTTATTCTCTTTCTTTTGGTCAAGCTCTTTTACCTCATCCTGATCCTCAGGGATCATGTAGTACATTATGCAGGTAAGGACTCCCAAAACCACCAGGAAGATGCATGCATAAACCCAGTTAGTGCTCTGAGTTCTTGTGATCATCATAAGGATCAGCGGAAAGGCAAAGGCACCGACAGCAAAGCAGGCATGGAGGCAGTTAAGAGCCCAGGCCATTCCGGTTGCTATTGAGTTGATCTTGGTGTTGCAGTAGTTACTGGATGCTCCTCTTGCAACTCCCGTCGCGAAGAAAGCAAATGCCAGAAGAAATCTGTTTCCGCCAAAGAGCATTATGAGAAATGATAATGGGAAAAAGATCTCGAAGAGGAGAATACTCTTTTTCCTTCCTATAAGCATTGGAAGCGCTCCGGAGAAGAAGCTTGAAAAGAGATTTCCCACGGAGTGAAGGCTTACTATAAGTCCGCAAAATGCATAGTCAAGTCCATGCGCATCCCTCAAAAAAGGCAGAAGAGAGCCAATGGAGAGCGCCAGCATTCCGTTTGTCAGAAAGACTGCAAAGCATAGTATGAATTGTTTTCTCTTTATCTTATCGTTCACTGTAATTATTCCTTTTTATTTTCAATTTTCAGCCACAACCCATTATACTGAAGAAATCTTTTTTAATAAATGAAGATATTATACAATTTGTAGTTTTATTTACCTCTTTAATGTGTTAACATGGTGAAGTGAAACATGTATGAAAAAAGAAAGGGGAAACAACATGACATCATCACAAATTGGAATTATCATCTCAATTCTTGTGTATCTCTGTGGAATGCTTCTTGTGGGCTTTGTAAGTTCCAAGGATACCAACGACGTCAAAGACTTTTATCTGGGCGGAAGAAAGCTCGGTCCCTTCGTCACTGCCATGAGTGCAGAGGCTTCCGACATGAGCTCTTACCTTCTTATGGGTGTTCCGGGACTTGCTTACTTTTCAGGTATAGCCGACGCAGGCTGGACAGCTTTCGGTCTTATCGTCGGAACCTATCTCAACTGGCTATTTACAGCCAAGAGACTTCGTAACTATACAGAGTCTCTGGATGCCATAACCATCCCTGATTACTTTAAAAAGCGCTTCAATGACAAGAGCAATGTCATCCTTTGTATCGGCGCTGCATTTATCCTTATATTCTTCGTACCTTACACAGCATCAGGATTCTCTGCCTGCGGTAAGCTCTTTTCATCACTGTTCGGTGTTAACTATCAGCTGGCAATGATCGTATCCGCAGTCATCATCGTGGGCTACACAACAACCGGCGGATTCCTTGCTGCTTCCAAGACAGACTTTATCCAGTCGATAGTTATGACTGCTGCCCTTGCCTTTGTTGTATGCTTTGGTATCAACGCAGCCGGCGGCGTTTCAGCAGTTTCGGAAAATGTTAAGAACCTTCCCGGATTCCTCAATGTAAGTGCAACCTACAACAATGCCACAGGTGCAGCTGACTCCTACGGCTTCTTTAACAAAGTAACAATGTTCTGCTGGGGACTTGGATATTTCGGAATGCCTCATATCCTGCTGAGATTCATGGCTGTCAGAAAGTCATCAGAGCTTAAGCTCTCAAGAAGGATTGCATCCGTATGGGTTGTATTCTCACTTGGTGTTGCCGTTATCCTCGGTGTTATCGGAAGAGCTATGACTCAGACCGGCGCTCTTGAATCTCTTATCGAAGATCCAACCAGCTCATCAAAGGCAGAGACACTTATCGTTGTTCTTGCTAATCAGATCAGCCAGTACAACTTCCTCTTTGCTCTTATAGCAGGTATCATCATCGCAGGTATCCTTGCATCAACCATGTCGACTGCAGACTCACAGCTCATCGCTGCATCTTCCGCAGTATCTGAGAACATCGTTCAGGATACCCTTGGTATTAAGCTCTCCGAGCGCGCAGCTATGCTGACTGCAAGAATTACTCTTATCGCTGTTGCAGTATTTGGTGTTGTTATCGCATGGAATCCCAACAGCTCAGTATTTGGTATCGTATCCTTTGCCTGGGCAGGCTTCGGCGCAGTATTCGGCCCGGCTATGATCCTGTCTCTCTACTGGAAAAGAGCTAACAAGTTCGGAACAATTGCCGGAATGATTTCAGGTGGTGTCATGGTATTTGTCTGGAAGTATCTGGTAAGACCTCTCGGTGGTGTTTGGAACCTCTATGAACTTGCTCCTGCTTTCCTTGTTGCGATCATCGTGATCGTGGTTGTAAGTCTTCTTACACCTGCTCCTGATGATGACATGGTAGCTAAGTTTGAGCATGTTTCAAAGATGTCTTAACATACAGTCATAAATCCCAAATTCTTAAAAAAGAGCTGTCATCCCGTTCTGGAATGACAGCTCTTTGCTTTACCTATTTAACTAATGCCCAGGACCTTTTTCATCTGCGCGGAAGTGGCGATCGGATAAATGTCTTTCATGTGCCCTATAATGCGCGCTCCGGAGTCGGCTGATGACTCTTTATAAGCCGATGTCACATGATCATATCCCCACAAGGTCTCAGGCTTGGTGTAGACCGCTATTGGCCAGCCGTAGAGTTCGCCCTTCTTGTTCCTCCTCTGCCTGAAGTCCCGAACGCAGAGATAGGTCTTCATCTGAAGGTCGGTTATCGTTCCGTCAAACCCCTTCTCTCCGCCCTTGCCAAAGCCGGCGCGCGCCTTAAGCTCATTGGAATATATCTCCTGTTCAAGCTCAAGTACATCCATGATCTTCTTCTGGCGCCTTGAAGCCTTCTCATCGTCCCAAAGGGCATCAAAGTCATAACCGTCGCGCCTGTGATTTGCAAAATACGGAAGCCACTTCTTGGAGATAAAACCCGCTTTCTTATCAAAGAACTTACCGTAGGCAACCTCTGCGCTTCGTGCAATAAGCTCTCTCCACTCCCAAGGGTCAACCTCCGGATCTCCGCACCACCAATAGTCCGGCACTGTGCGCTCCTCCAGCGAGAATCCCGGAATATCATTTTTAAACAGGGGCAAAAAACCTGTCTCATTTATGTAGTTGATCGCATCCCGGACAGTATGCAGGCATTCCGGATCATTCCAGTCAACACCGTACATTATCCAGGTTCCGTTTTCATTTCCCATGCCTTGCCTCTGTTATTACTTGCCGTCAGGGAAGCTTGTGAAGGAGTCTCTCTCCACTAAAGGCTCGCCATACTTCTCTTTTGCATCGGCAAATGCCTTGATCATAAAGGACATGTTCCTGGCAAGATTTCTCATGGTCTGAAGGCCTTCAAGATCCTTCTCTACATCTTCTCTTGAGAAGCCGTGCACCTGATTCCAGTATGTGCTGGACGCAACAGGCATTCCGCTGATAGTAAAGTATTTGTTCAGCACATCAAAGGTTGCTGTATTGCCGCCTCTTCTGCAGCTGACTACTGCAGCTCCCACCTTAAGGTGCTTGGAGAAAGATGAGCTGTAAAAGAGCCTGTCCATAAATGAAAGGATGGTTCCGTTTGGAGAACCGTAGTAAACAGGGCTTCCGACAACAAGTCCGTCAGCATCCTTAAACTTCTCTGCCACCTCGTTTACAAGGTCATTAAATACGCACTTTCCATTCTTTTCACAAAAGCCGCAGGATACGCATCCGCGAATATCCTGATTTCCAACCTGGATAACCTCAGTTTCAACTCCCTCTTTTGAAAAGACACTTACCATTTCCTCAAGTGCTCTGGCTGTACAGCCGTTTGCATGAGGACTGCCGTTTAACAGTAATACCTTTGCCATAAGAACCTCCTGATAATCTGCTTTATACCTTTTTCCTACCGGACTCTATCAGCTCTTTCTCAAAAGCCTCAGGGTTCTTCAGGTAGTAGTCCTGATGATACTCCTCAGCTTCATAAAAGCTCTTAAACTTCTCAATCGTGATCCGGGCGCGCTTTCCCGACTCCTCTTCCAGTTTTCTGATACGAGCCTGTGCCCTTAGCTTCTCTTCCTCTGTGGTGTAGTAGATTGCCAGAGTATAGGAGAATCCCTTGTCGATAAACTGTCCCTCTCCGTCGTATGGATCAACGTTTGCCAGAAAGATATCCAGGAGCTTGTCATATGTCACCTTGTCGGGATCATATTCAAGCATTATAGTCTCGCGATGCCCTGTCTTCTGAGCCTTCACATCTTCATATTTGGGATTAACCTCATCCCCTCCGGAATATCCGCAGACCACCTTGTCTACTCCGTACATTTTATAGATCGGTGTGACGCACCAAAAGCATCCACCGGCAAAATATGCTCTCATAACTGTCCTGCCTTTCATCAATGTGATGAAGAAGTTGTTGCGGAAGAAGTACTTGCAGCCATGATTGCTACAAGCATTGCTGTCTGCTCAGCAACCAGTCTTGCAACAGCTCCGCTTATAACAGACGCTCCGACCTTGTAGTTCTCGTCGGAATTGTCTCCTGCAACCATCATGGTTCCAAACATAAGCCTTGTAGCCTTGCCCATGTCAAACGAGCCAAAGCCCTTATTGCCCTTTAAGTAATCGGCTGTCTCTGCAACCTCTGCTGCGATATCGTCAGGGCTTGCGTTAATGCCTATAAGTGTTCCAAGTGAAGCCAGCTCATAACCCTTGCCATACTTAGCTCCTGCTGCAGCAAAAGCATCAAAAATATCTATGGCCTTGTCTGCTTTATCCTGTGCAGCACCTTCGTATGAAGTAAGAACCTGGCTCAGTGAATATACTGCATTGTCATGAAGAGAAAACTTCTTCTTAAGGATCTGATAGGTCTCCTCAAGCTCTTCCAGGATGTCTTCTGTCTCCTTGCCGCTTATGGCGAGAAGAACGGCAAAAGAGGTATCCTCATCCGATGTAAGGAACGGATGGACCTTATTCATGCCCTTTAAGATCTCATTAGTCTTCTCAATAATAGCATCTGCCTCAGAAGCCTTGCCCACATCACAAATAGTCATGGCAGCAAGCGCTCTGTAATTGGATCCCCAGAACTTGCCCTTTTGGAACTTCTTATATACTCCTGTAACATCCTCGAGATAGCGCTCGGGATCTGCACTAAGAGCCATCTTCGATGTTACTATGAGCTCGCTGTTTCCTCTGAACTCTGAGAATATTCCCTCTTTCTTCTTGAGGATCTTATGGCACTCTTTGAGCATCTCAACATCGACGTCCCTATCCTTCTCTGCGAAAGTAGCAGCTGCAATCGCAGCAATGCTGCCATTCTCAAGCCAAAAGCCCTTATGAATAAGTTTCCAGTTCTCGATTAAAAGATCACATTTTCTTGTAATTGCTTCCCTCATTGTTGCTCCTCCTGTAGATGTCGTTGTTAAGCAATATTATAAATGGTTTTTATGTATATTTTATGAACATCATGCCTCTTCCAAGACATTCTGGCACTCTCTGATAAGTGACATATTGCTGCAGAGGATCAGCACCTCATTCCAGCATGTATAAACTTCGTCTGCAAGAGATTCAATATCCTCAAATCTCCACATAACCGCGAAGTCCTCATAGCCTGTGATATCGTTGAAGCCGTTGATCTCACGGTCTGCCTCATCAAACACTCTCTGCCACTCATCGGATGCTGTTCCGCAAAATGCCACGTTCTTGCAGCCCTTCTTGAGGATCACGTCTGCCAACTCCTTGATCAGAGTCTCATCTATGATCTCATCTGTCACGATTATCACTGTGTGATTGGAAAGGTCCCTGAGGTTCTTCCTGTTATCAAAGATCCTGCGGTTAAAGATTCCAAAAGAAATATTCTGGTTTAAGGTATCCTCTGTATATATGTGCTGAATCATGGTAACTCCTCCTTCTCAATCAATGAAGCTTTTTTCTGTTATA
>JAEEGH010010738.1_pt1 | contig 20936 bp, 18 predicted proteins | sample 9134181 | NCBI WGS metagenome assembly JAEEGH01 (sample SAMN16246544, study PRJNA631951) | gut metagenome | biome: gut microbiome; feature: rumen; material: DP-attached | host: Bos | place: Iran: Karaj | collected 2018-10
TCAAGGAATATTTTGGAGACGAGCTCAAGAAAGAAAACCAGAGAGCCGACTGGACGATTAGACCTCTTTCATTGGACATGTGCGAATACGCCATCCATGATACGTTCTACCTTCACGAACTTTGTGCAATTCTAGCCGAAAAATTGCAACAAGCCGGACGCATGGACTGGCTTACGGAACAGTGCAATGCGCTCATCGAACACGCCAAGCAGCCGAACGGCCCCAAAAAGGACCCCTGGCGAATCACGGGTTCGAGCATCTACGGTCCCTGCGCCTTGAACATCCTCAAATATTTGTGGGAATGGCGCGAAAAGCAGGCCGAAGAACTCGACCGTCCGCCTTACAAGGTGATGCAGTCGGAACTCATGCTCGCAATCGTGAACGCCCAGCAGGCGCATTTCCCGAACGTCGATGAAGCATTCCTGCCCAAGCTCCCCCGCAATTTCAAGGGCGACCGTCTGGAATCGTTCCTCAACATGTTGCGTACCGCAGTCGCTGTTCCGGAAAGCGATTGGCCGATGCGGCTCCCCAAGGCACCTCCCCCGCCAGTCATTCCGCATTCGGACCTGCTCAACGCCCTCAAGACGTGGCGCGACGAAAAGGCCGAAGAGCTGAAACTCGACGCGGCACTCCTTGCAAACAAGTCGCAGTTGATTTGGCTTGCGGCCCCGGGCAACATCCCATGGCAGATGCGCTACGACGAAGCCCACCTGATGCACTGGCAGCAGAACATCTGGAACGAAATATTGCGAGACAAGTTGCCGACGGCGAAACGCATCGGCGAAGAAGAATAGAGCCTCAAAAAATAAAGGTTATAAATGGCAGCGTCCATCGTTATTGTAATTCTTGTTTTTTTGGTTTTCGGCAGCAGTTCCATTATAGAGTCCTTCTTGAAAATGCGCCGCATGAAAAAAGGCGAAGACATCATCAAGGAACCGTGGCAAGAAATCCACGACATCCCGGGCTACCACGATGCAAGGATCGTCGCCGCGTTTTACCCGCTCAAGGGCGAGCCGAACATCATGCCCATTCTCGAGGAACTTGCCATCGAGGGCCGCCTCCTGCTCCCGAAGTGCGAGGGGGATGGCATCATGCACTTTTACAAAATCTGTAATTTAAAAAAGGATTTGGTCAAGGGGCATTACGGAATCATGGAGCCGCGTGAAGGAATCGAAAAGTTCGAAGGCGACATTCCGGTGTTCCTGGTCCCAGGCGTCAAGTTCAACTGGGACGGCAGCAGGCAGGGACACGGCAAGGGTTACTACGACAGGTTCCTTGCAAAGCACCCCAATTCGTTCAAGGCGGGCATCATGACGCCGGCACAACTTTCAAAGGAACCTCTCGAGCAAAAGGAAACCGACGTGAAGATGCACACGGTGATTGCCTGTAGAGAAAGATATTAACTGATTTTTGGACCCCGCGCATTTATAATTCTAAATTTTAAGACAAGTAAACAGTTCCGAGTTCTAAGTTACTAGAGCCACTTCGTGGCAGTTTAAAGTTTGGAGTTACTAGAAATGTTTTTATTGCAATCTCTAGCAACTAGTAACTATTAACTATTAACTAGTAACTAGTAACTAAATTCTAGTAACTTAACAATTCATGGAGAATCCAGAAAATGAGTTTCAGTAATGACGACAGCCGTCGCGGTTTTGGAAACGATCGCAAGCGCCACTTCGGACGCACAGCCCGCCCCACATTTGACGAGGCGAGGTTTAACCGTGAGCACCCAGATGAGGAATCGGTAAACCGTGCCGAACGCAATTTTAACGAGCGCGCCCCAGAACGCCGCGGAATCGGAAGCCAGGCGCATCTCCGCCGTGACAGAGACGATTTCAAAAATCGTCCTAGCCGCTTTGCCAGCGAACGTCGTGACTTTGGCGAACGCAATTTCGGTGAACGCCGCGACTTTTCCGCAGAACGCACAGCCTTTGACGAACGTCGCGCCACTCAGGACAACATTGTCCCTGCAGTCGGTGATGCTGATGCGGCACCGCAGGTCGCCGTCGGCGGCATCAAGGAAGTCGAAGAACTCCTGAACAAGAACCCGCTTCAGGTCCACCGCGTGCTCTTCATGCACAAGTCCGGCAACCCGAAACTCTATGAGCTCCAGAAACTTGCGAAGCGCGCCCATGTGCACGTACAGCAGGTCGATTCCAAGATTCTCGACAGCTACGCCCGCCCGAACCACGGCGTCGTCGCCCTCATGAACGAGAAGGAACTCCTGAACTGGATGGACGTCCGCGAAGAATTTTTCAAGGCCCGCGACACCGGCGAAAAGAAGCTGATTGCCGTCGCGACAAACATCGAAGATCCGCGTAACCTCGGTGCCTGCATCCGTAGCAGCCTCGCCCTAGGAGTCGATATTCTGCTCCTCCCCGCAAAGGGAATGTGCGGCATCACCCCGAGCGTTGCCCGCACTTCCGCTGGAGCCCTCGAAAAGCTCCGTATCTGCCGCCCGGACAATCTCGAAGGCGCCATCGGCGAACTCAAGATGGCCGGCTACCAGATTCTCGGCCTCGACGCAGATACCGAGACGAATCTCGCCGGTTTCGACTTTGCGGACCACGTGGTTCTCGCCGTCGGTGGCGAAGACGTCGGCCTCCCTCCGTTCATCAAAAAACAGTGCGACGCCGTGCTCCGAATACCGATGAAACCCGAAGCCCATTCCTACAACGCGTCCGTGGCACTTTCCCTCGGCCTTTACGAATATGCCCGTTTGCGAATCAAAGCGTAATTCCTGTTTTTCACAAAATTTACAACTGTTGTAAAGCTATAAACGAAAAACGCACGTAAACATTTATAAACGCACCTAGTTAATATGGGTGCGTTTATTTTTATACGAGATGGAAAAGGAGTGTACATCTCTTATGATGAAAAAAATCATTTTATCGACATGTTTTGCAGCAGGATTAACTCTTGCGCAAACATACGATTTACCAATTATTTTCGTTGACACCAAACAAAAGTGCCTAGACAACAAGGTCACCGACAAAATTCCCGCTACAATGAGGGTATTGGACGGCAAGACCAACAACGTGGCCGACAGTGCCAAGGGGACCCTCTATGACATCGGCATCAAGGTCCGTGGCCAGTCTTCCGCCATGTTCCCCAAACCTGGTTATAGCATTGAAATTCGCGACGAAAAGGGCGAAGGCAAGGATGTGAGTCTGTTCGGACTTCCTCCTTTCGACGACTGGGTCTTGCATGGTCCTTACGTTGATAAGAGCATGCTCAGAAACGCACTCGCCTACTGGCTCTTTAGGCAGGCAGGCCGTTATGCCCCACGTACCAAGCATTTTGATCTCTACATCAACGGTGTCTATCGTGGCGTCTATGTGCTCGTCGAAAAAATCAAGCGCGGCAAGTACCGCGTGAACATCAGCAAGCTCAAAGAAACAGACATTGCCGGCGACAGCCTTACCGGTGGTTACCTTTGGGCATTTGACAAAGTCGGAACCAATACCGGCGGCGGCGGCAGCAACAACCAGGGCGGCATCCAAGCCGAAGGTTTCAACACCTCCGACGGTTTGAACGTCATTTTGCACTATCCCAAGAAAGCGAACATTCAAAAAGAACAGGAAGAATACCTGAAGAAATACTTGAACGACCTTGAAGCTTTGTTCAAGAACGGCAAGAATGGCGATGGATTCGACAAGTACGTCGATCTCGGTTCTGCTGTTGACTACGTGTTACACCAAGAAATCACCAACAATGGTGACTCCTACTGGTGCAGCTTCTTCTTGTACAAGCCCAAAAACAAGGGCGGCAAGAACGGCAAGGAATTCAAGGAAGGCAAAGTGACACTTGGCCCGCCGTGGGACTTCAACCTCGCCATGAGCAATGGCGGCATGATGGGCATGGGCGGCGGAGGCAACAGCTGGCAAATTGAAAGCAAAGGCGGCGGTGGCGGCGGCTTTGGCGGCGGTTTTGGCTTCGGCGGAGGCGGCATGGGAAGCCTGAAAGCCCCGAACTGGCTCATTGGACTGTGGAAGAGAAGCGATTACCAGAGCGAAATGAAAAAACGCTGGGCAGAGCTCCGTAGTGGCGTTTGGCACACCAAAGTCATGGACGCCTACCTGGATTCCATGAAGACATATCTGAAGAGCGCAGCCGACAGAAACTTCAAGCGTTGGCCGAACCTAGGGCAAAACAGCGGCCAGGGCGACACTGACCCGCAGCCAATGAAATACTGTAACGGCAGCGGAAGCTCCGGCATGAAGATGGGCATGGGCGGAAACAACGCCAACACCTGGGACGGCGAAGTGGAACATCTCCGCAAGAAGATGAAAGAAAGAATGCAGTGGATGGACCAGAAATTCGGATTTACGGAACCGGCACAACCCGTCGTAACCGCACCTGTCGATCCTGAAATCCATGAACCAAATTGGCAGAAGGATACCGTCACCACCGTACAGGATACGGTTAAGAAAGACTCGATTCCAAAGGATTCCATCGTAAAAAAAGACACCATCCCGCAAATCGTTCCGGATAATTTCAGCAGACTGTCCCCGACGAATTTCTATGACATCAATGGCAATGAACTTGAAATCCATACGGATTTGGGTGGAACATTCGCCCTTGTTGACTTGAACGGTGCAGTCTTGTACAAGACCCGAATCGAAAGGGGGATTACGAACATCTCGGTCCCGGCCAAAGCAAGAGACAAGCATTGGATTGCAACGCTCAACGGCAAAATGCTTTCGAGATAAATTCTTAATGGATTCCTCACTTAATAGAAATGCCGGCTCCTTGAGAGTCGGCATTTTCCTTTTCCCCTCCCCTCTCGTGCTACACACTCCAAGGTCGAGGATGACAAGATGACAATCACGTATTCCAGAGCCAGGTGCTGAGGTAACGTTCGCCAGTATCCGGCAAAACCGCCACAATACGCTTGCCCTTGAATTCCGGGCGTTTGGCAACAGTCAAAGCGCATTCCAAAGCGGCACCCGACGAAATCCCGACGAAAATACCTTCTTCGGCGGCGGCAGCGCGAGCGGCATTGCCAGCCTTTTCGGTACTCGTGAGATAGACTTCGTCTATCACCTTCGGGTCGTAGTTCTTCGGGACAAAATTTGCGCCGATGCCCTGAATCTTGTGCGGGCCCGCAACGCCCTTCGAAATCATCGGAGAATCGTCCGGCTCAATCGCAATCACATAGACGTTCGGATTCTTTTCCTTGAGGAACTTGGCCGTTCCGCTGACGGTTCCGCCCGTGCCTGCGGTCGCGATAAACACGTCCACTCTGCCTTCCGTATCGCGCCAGATTTCAGGCCCCGTCGTGCGGTAATGCGCTTCGGGATTCGCCGGATTGTCGAACTGCTGCGGAATAAAGCTCCCCGGATTGGCGGCGGCGATTTCGTTCGCCTTCGCGATGCAACCCGCCATGCCTTTCGCGCCTTCGGTCAGCACGACTTCAGCTCCAAGCGACTTGAGGAGCATGCGGCGTTCCATGCTCATGGAATCGGGCATCGTAAGCACGACTTTGTAGCCCTTGACGGCACCCACGTAAGCAAGACCCACGCCCGTATTGCCGCTAGTCGGTTCGATGATGAGAGCCCCCGGCTTGAGTTTGCCTTCGCGTTCAGCCGCTTCAATCATGCAGAGCGCCACACGGTCCTTTGCACTACCGAGCGGGTTGAACATTTCGAGTTTCACATAGACTTCGGCTTCGCCCTTGTTGAGCTTGTTGATACGCACCAACGGCGTATTGCCAATCGTTTCAAGAATGTTGTTATAAATGGCCATAAAAAATTGCCCTCCGTACTGTACAGAGGACAATCTAGCATTATTATAGAGAGAAAATTTTTTTAGAGAACTATTTTACAAGATCTGTACGAAGCCATTCGCCATAAGCACTCACATACGTACTTGCACCGGCTTTACAATCGGGATTGGGTACAGTTTCCTTATGATCGGAAGACATCATTTCGGGATTGCACCAAGTCTTAGAGGTATATAGCTTTGATGTCACTGTCGAATTTACGTCAATCAAGCCATCGCAATCCTGAACAAGGAACGCAACAGGGAAATAAGCATTCGTAGTTGCAAATAAACCTCCTTGAATAACGGATGTAATTTCAACAGTTCCATTAGACACACTTGTTAGCACATGGCCTGTTGGCTGCCCCGCATCGATATCGGTAACGACATATGTTTTGCAGCCTTCCTTCTGGAGTTTGTCCTTGGCAACAGACGACATCTTCGGGAAAAATCTTGGAATCTCGGAGGCTTGAACTTCCATGATTGTCGATTGGCTAGAAGGGATTGTCATCATTGCCACATTTCCATCTGTGACAAAAATTGCTTCAAAAGGTATTGGTGCATTATAAGCAAGCACATGACTATCAAACGAAAGTTCTTCCGGATTATCCGTAAACTGAGCCGTATATTCGTCCAACGTAAACGAAATCGAATCAGGGGCAACAACATCATCTTCACCTTCTTCGTGAAGCGCATTGCACATATTATCCGACGATGTCACAAAATCATTTAAAATTGCATTGAAATCAACCGTGGTATCTGGAACTGGATTTGAACAAACAGGAGGATTACTTGCAGTACATACTTTAACCGGATTCGCACGATCGTCATAGCAAATCGCAGATGCACTTCCGTCATCACTGCATTCCTTTTGTGTCACCAAATCATCAAATACCAAAACCGAGGTTGCACAGGACGCTTTGAAGGTTTGAAGAACACTGTCGCAGGCGCTTCCGAATTTTTTCAATTCCATCGATTTTTCGATTACGCCATTTTTTATTCTCATTTTGGCGGTATAGGATTTTTCATCTGCCGAGCAAGCAGCCTGAGCGCCCTTTTCGTCACCATAAACATGAAATTCGATATCATTAAGTTCAATTGATGATGTAGCCTTGGTATTAAAATCGATGGAAACAGGAACATCTGAACTGCTGCTCGTAGCATTCGACGAGCTACTATTTTTTGCAATGGCGTTACCTTCAATCGCAGCACCACTAATATTGTTGTCGGAACAGCCCACCATAGCGAAAGCCCCAACGACCATTGATAATTTAATTATGTTATTCATGAGACTCCTCCTGAACATTCTTTGTTAAAGGGAATAGCTGAAGGTTCAGCCTGTAAACTTGATTGATGTTTTCATATTCGGCAGCAATGTTTGCCGCCTTACGGACAAACGCATCCAGCTCCTGCGAAATGCGGGCATAAGCCTCTTCGCAAAGTCCAAGCGTTGCACCCGTGAAATGGCGTTCATCGACAGAGAACTGGTCTATGGCCGTTCGTGCAAGCGATGCCATTTCTTTATGCATGCCGCGAACCGCAATGGGGAGCGATTCTTTTGTGCCAATGACCGTCTTTTCCGTCTGCACATAGGTATGCTCGGCCTCACGCTTGAGAAAACCCGTCTGCACAAGGAATGCAAGCGAGTCACGCACCTGTTCTGCCGAAATCACTTGATGGCAAGCTTTCGCCATTTCAAGTGGGCGCTTTCCGGGCATCATCGGCGCAAGTTCGCGAACCGTCGGATTTTTCCACGATTCATAAAATTCAAACGCCTCAGCATCGACAACACGTACCTTGTGCTCCAAGGCAATCTTCTGCATTTCAAGGAGAGCTTCCTTTTTCGCAGAATCCTTTGTAGCATTGCCGAACTTGACCATTTGCGAGAAATACGCAAACTCGTGACCCACAAGGCCCATCGCATGCGCGACCTGATCCATTTTGACAAGACTCAAGCTGCTCTTGCCTTCACAAACAAGCTTCAAGTAAACCGGCGATTTGAATCCCGCCAGCTTGGAAAACTCCCGCCACGAAAACGCGCTTGTCCTTTTACGTTCTTCGTAAAAGTCCTGCATGTACAGGCGATAGTCCTTATATTCTGTTATCGGTTTCATAAGTAGTCTTTAGTTATTGGTTAAAACACCCGTTCTTACATGTATAAATTTAAGTTTTTACGCAACTACCCGTAATAGGCAAAATGATACAAAATTAAAGATTTTTATTAAAATTTGCATATTTTTGCAAATATATTTCATTTTCAAAATCTAAAAGATACACACCGTATCATTTGGCAAAAAAAGACCATTGCATTTTTTTGCATCCTATAAAAAAAGAAGTATATTTTGGAATAAACCTATCAAAAAGAGGGAAATTATGGCAAACAAATACGCAGGAACTCAAACCGAAAAGAACCTCGAAGCCGCATTCGCCGGCGAATCGCAGGCTCGCAACAAGTACACCTACTTCGCAAGCCGCGCCAAAAAAGACGGATTCGAACAAATTGCAGCACTGTTCCTGAAAACCGCCGACAACGAAAAGGAACACGCCAAAATGTGGTTCAAGGAACTCCAGGGCATCGGCGACACCGCAGAAAACCTGAAAGCTGCCGCCGATGGCGAAAACTACGAATGGACGGACATGTACGAAGGCTTCGCCAAGACCGCCGAAGAAGAAGGCTTCCCCGCCCTAGCAAAGAAGTTCCGCATGGTCGCCGCCATCGAAAAGGCGCACGAAGAACGCTACCGCAAGCTCCTCCAGAACGTGGAAACCGCCCAGGTGTTCGAAAAGAGCGAAGTCAAGGTCTGGGAATGCCGCAACTGCGGACACATCGTCGTAGGCACGAAGGCCCCGGAAGTCTGCCCCGTTTGCGCCCACCCGCAATCCTACTTCGAAATTCACGAGAATAACTTCTAATAGTTCCAATTAAACGACTAAAATCAAATCAATACAAAAAAGCCCTCGGTGAGCACCGAGGGTTTATCGTATTAATTATTTGGGAAAACCAAATCGTAATCGTCTATCCAATCATAGCTGAACCAGAATTTCCAGCCCGCATGCGGTTCACTGCCACAACCAGATGAGCAGTTGCTATTATTGTAAGCCACCCCACCCTTTCCATAGGAAAACACCGCAGAACCGTTCAAGCTTGGGAAGTATCCATCATGATTAAGATTATCAAAATGATCCGTACCGTTATTTGCCATTTCGAGCCCATCTGCAATTTTACTATACGGCCATTTAATAGTATGACCAGCGCTTTCATCTACAGACCCAAAAAGCCCACTACAATCCATATTACTTTCTAAACGTAGCTCAACTCCGCCCGAACCGAGTTCCATAGAATATTCCGCTTTGTTCAAACTGACTGCATTATTATTTCCACCAAGATTATCTGGAATATCCGCCCAGTCAATATCATCCTTCATATCGTTATCCCCTGCGTTATAGAACCAGTAATTATATTTCTCTTCTCCATTGAACTTTGCCTTGATTCTCATATCGGCTCGGCAATTATTATAATAGTATTCTACACCAACAGCTTCCAGCTTGTATTTGAATAAAATTCTTCCGGCAGCGTTCGTCCTCACATTAGTAAACTTGTAGAAATACGTGTCCTTGCCTTTGACATTTTCTTTGACATACGCTACCACGCGGTATGTATAGAAAGAAGACAAGCGTCCAACAGTATCAAGATAAGCAACTTTAGTCTTTCCAGTATTTACATAGTATTTTTCCAAAGCATCACGTTCAATGACACCGATAACAGAAACTCCATCCGGCACAAGCTTATCTATAAAGGACTCAGAAGATTCCACGGAGAAATTTGCAAGTGTCTTGTTATCAGCACTCCCAGAAGCAGTGGCTCTCAAAATAGCATACCCGGCAACACGACCATCTCTTTTTTGAGGAGTAAATACAACACCAAGCATTTTTCCATCGTTTGAATTAATCAAATTTACCGTAGGCGAAACAGAGAACGGAACCGCCAACGATATACGGTAAGTTCTGCTTTGCTTTGCTTCAGAAACAACTTTTACAGCAATCACAGGTTCTTCGGACACCTTATTCGGGGGGAACTTGACGGTGAAATTCTGATCATCGGTCTTAACAACAGCAACCGCGGAATCGTTGTAAGTGACCATCACCGTATCAACCGGTTCTTCCGTTTTAAATTTCACAATGACTGGACGGTTCGTAATAGAATCCAATTTTATAGCAAGTTGATCACCATTGATATCCACCGCTCCTAATTTAGTAAGGTCGGTATCATAAAAGCCCATTTCCACAATCTTATTACTTTTATGGGTTTTCTTGTTCGGATCAGACCCATAAACGAACAATTCCTGGACATCAGTAAGGCCGTCGCCATCCGTATCCAGTTCATCATCCATATCAATAAAATCCATGGATTTGACATTCTTTAACAAAAAAGTATTGTCCCCCATCATGGCCCCACCAGCTACGGACACGGTCATAGATTCATTGTCTTTGGGAGCAGAAAGGAATTCGATGTTTTGAATCCAAGACAAGAGCAACACTTTGTTGTTACCAAATTTAGGAGCGCCTTCGACTTTCAAGAACAAAGAATCAACATACGGATCACTCGTTCCGATTGCAAAATGGAGCGAGTCTATCGCAGACAAGTCATCCTTGAGCACAACGGCTTGAGTGGCAGTTTTAACATCGACTGAAATTTGACCAGCAAAGGCAGAACAAGCAAAAGCAAGAACAATAAACAATTTCTTAATCATTTTAACAATCCTCCTTACTTGCCATTACCGATAGAGATAACTTTGTGAATACTCTCACCATCTAGGTTCACATGCACTACGTATTTGCCATTTGCAAGGTGTGCATCCAAAAGCGAGACAGTATTGAAGCCGGGAACGAGAGCGACATTCAACTTGGCAAGTCGAACGCCCTGAACGTCAAAGACGGCCACATTCGCATTCGCTGTTTTTCCGGAGAACAAAAGAAGTGTCTGCTGACGAGCATTCCAAGAGAACTTATGATTAATTCTTTCGACTGTGGCTATAATGCCAGATTCCTTTCCGCTTGAGCTGCTGGAAGCCTTTTTGCTAGAACTGGAATTAGTCTTTCCAGCCGAGCTGCTAGTAGCCTTCTTGCTAGAGCTGGAATTAGTCTTTCCAGTCGAGCTGCTGGTTGCCTTCTGGCTTGAGCTGGATGCTGTCTGGACGGTAGAGCTGCTGGTTGCCTTCTGGCTTGAGCTGGAAGCTGTCTGGACGGTCGAGCTGCTGGTTGCCTTCTGGCTTGAGCTGGAAGCCGTCTGGACGGTCGAGCTGCTGGTTGCCTTCTGGCTTGAGCTGGAAGCCGTCTGGACGCTCGAGCTGCTGGTTGCCTTTTGGCTTGAGCTGGAAGCTGTCTGGACGGTCGAGCTGCTAGTTGGCTTCTGGCTTGAACTGGATGCAGTCTGGACGGTCGAGCTGCTAGTTGCCTTCTGGCTTGAGCTGGAAGCCGTCTGGACGGTCGAGCTGCTGGTTGCCTTTTGGCTTGAGCTGGATGCCGTCTGGACGCTCGAGCTGCTAGTTGCCTTCTGGCTTGAGCTGGATGCCGTCTGGATGCTCGAGCTGCTTGATGTAGCCTTTTCACTTGAGCTGGAAGCAGCAACACTCGAACTGCTTGCAGCAACCGCTGTGAACGCTATTTTGGAAACGAGCTGGACCATGAACAGCTTTGTCGAGCCATCATTCATAGTCACTCGAAGGACCCGTGTTTGGCCTGCATTTGCGAAAACCGCAAAGAAAGCCATCAGGAACAAACAAATCACCCAATTTTTTTTGTTCATTTTTTTCCCTATAAATGTTTTTTAACAAATTTAACAAAAAAAATACCCCGGCACAATAGCCGAGGCAATAAAAATATATGAAAATTTTATTAACAATGCCTATATAGATAAGCGATTGTTACTTTACCTGCATTTTCAAGGTCTTGACAGCGGAGCCCTGCTGCACGCGAACAACGTAGGAGCCACTGCGTACGGCATTGAAGGTATGGACGAAGCTGCCGGCAGCCATGTTTTCGCTATGGCTTTCGACGACATGGCCCATCATGTCAAACACCTGAACCTTCACGAGACCAGACTTCACAACAGTCATCTGCAAGGTATTGCCATGCAGAGCCACATTGAAGCGAGCAGGAGCAACGGAGGCATGGATAGCATCGTTCTTCGGAGCCGTGGGCAGGGTGCCAACGCACTTCACGTTGTCGATAGCCAAGTCGGTTCCGAGGTTTGCTGCAGTGAGCTTTTCATCGACCACCCAAGTCAACTTGGAAACCTTAGCCCAGGAGAAAGCCACGATGCTAGACGGAGCAGCATCGGCAACCCATTCCGGCTGAGTCATGGTAGAAACAGTCACCGTCTTCCAGGACGCAGATTTTGCCTGATCCGGAGCAACGTGTTCATAACCAGCGTCAGCCTTGACACCCGTCACCGAGGCGCGCATGTGGTGGCCAGAGCCCTTGTAATCATACTGAACAGCCGTGCAGCCAGAGAGCGTGCTGACGTCGAAAGCGACTTCCATACCAACGGACGGATAAGTCGTGTCACCCGGGGTAATGCCCGAAATGCCCTTCATCTCGAGATAGGAGTTGGTTCCTTCCTTCACAACCATATCCCAGGATTCGTCTGCTGCCTGCGTATTGGTGAAAGATCCACCGGCCTTGTACAAGTACCAGTAGGCCTTCTTGCCGAGATTTTCAGCAGTGGTGTTACCATCGTCAAAGTCGTCGATGACAACAGCGGAACCCGTCTTAGCAGGAGGATTGTCACCACCACCAGGAGTCGTAGAACCGCCACCAGCGTAACCGGCGCAGTTCACGTCATCGATGTAAAGGTAGTCGGCGGAAGCTTCGCCCTTGACTTCCCATGCCAGTTGCACCACGCTAGCCATCTTCAAAGCGACTTCGGTACCCCAGCCAGCATCCTGAGCCAGCGACGACACAGGAACAGAAGCAGTGCTCCAGCTCGTGCTGCCAGCAATAGCCTTTTGATGTCTGTTGTATTCGGTCAAGGCACCCTTGTCGTCGCCTTCCATCACAGCCTTCAAGTTATGGCCAGCACCCTTGTACTTGTAAGAAATCGTGGTACAGCCAGAAAGGCCGCCAGCAACATTCAGGCCGAGAACTACGTACGGGTCGTAAGGATTGTCGCCCTGGACCAGCTTAATGCCCGTCAGGCCGGCACCATACTTCGAGCCGCCAGCAGCAGCTTCTTCCAATACGACCACAAGACCATAAGTATCTTCCGTATTCGTATAAGACGAGGCACCCTTGTCGTTCTTATCGTTATAGGCGTACCAGGCGTCTTCCGCACCGGTATTGGACAAACCATTTCCGTCTTCGAAATCGTCGATGTTAGCAGTTTGAGCAGAAGCCATAGCGGCTGTTGCGCACAGTGTAAATAGGATTTTCTTATCCATTGTTCCTCCAAAGTGTGTTTAGATACAATTTAACTTTTAAAACTCCAATCAGGGATACTTTTTCCACACATTGACTTCATAATGAGCCTTTTTCGGTCCAATTATGGTGCCATCAACGCGGAATTTCTTGGCAAAAGGCGATTCCGCACGATTTTGGTGTATCATCATGATACGAGTTGATTCTTTGCCACCCACGCTACTGTCGGGCGCGCTCGCCTGGACGGCGATGGAATCGGTCGATACGGTAAAATTGTCATAGCGGATGAAGCAATCATGCGTAGGCGCCCATTCGGTGCTACTACCGCCGTGGAACGTCGAGAGGTAAAACTTATCGACATGTAACGTGTCGTAATCGCGTAGCCTGAGCGTATCGACATCCAGCACAAGTTCGCCATCAAGCCAGGCCTGCACGCGGCCATCCTTTTCGCCCTTGCCCGGCGTTTTCACCGTATTCATCGAGACTTTATTTACAATGCGGTGCCACTTGCCCGTCGTAAATTGTTTTTGCGTAATTTTACCGCCAAGATCCCATTTGAAATCATCGCCGTATTCGGAGTGCTGCCCCATGAAGTAAATCAGCTGAACCGCGTTGCCGCCCTTGCGCCACATGATTCGCGCACTCCAGCCGTCACCCGTCTCGGGCATGGCGTTACCGGTGTAGCACTTGCCGCCGCAAAGTCCGGGCAACTTGCCGCCCAACTGAAATTCAAAACCATCCTCGAAAAAGATATCGTAGGCGTTCCACATCGTATCGGCGGTTCTTTCAAGAGGCTGGATAATTTGTGCGGCACAAGCGGGCGTATCGTTATCGTTCGGGCCGACACAACCCTTGGGGTATTTCAGTTGCAATACGTTGCCGTGTTCCTCGCCGTCATAGACAATCTTGGAATTTTGGCCACCGTTCTTGTCCATCGCATACCACCAGCTTTTATCGGTGGTGTTGCGCTTGAAATCCTCCTTGGCTTCCGCATTGCCATAGACACCGACTTCGCGATTTTCGAAGTTGACAAACGAGACCGTGTCGGAAACGTTTTGGGCAAATGCAACGGAAGCACCAAAAAAGAGGAACAGAAATTGAAAATTCATATTCCTAAAATACCATTTTTCAAAAGATATCGGCGTATCATTCATCACACATGTACAATATTTGTATATTCCAAGCAATGAACGAGTTTATTCCTATTCTATTTTTTGCGGTCGGACTCGGAACTGCATTTGCGGATGCAATTGTCAGGGACAAGAGCATCAAAGAAGAAACGCCCAAATACGCCATGACCAAAATCATGGATTTTAGCGGTAGCCAAGTTTTGCTGGACGAACGCACAGAAAAACTGCACATTCAAGAATTAATAAGCGGAGAGCACCGCACTTTTCCGCACCCGTTTGTTGCCATGGTCGGAATGGCTTTTGCAAACCACCACTCTATCGAAATTTACCCCGACGACATTTGGCTTTTGATTATGGACGGCATCCGCATGCACGTCAAAAACAACCGCAATGCACTCAAAGGGAAATTTGTTCAAGACGGATCCGATACGAATATCGTCATTATCGACAATTCCCTAACTCCGCAAGCTCCGCCAACAGCATGGAAAAAGAACATCTCCGAAATATACGACACGCTCTACCAAAAGTTGCCCGAAACGACAAAAACCGCTTTCGACGTCGATTTTTCCACCTCCACCGCCATAGACAAATTCGTTTCAAAGACGATGCTCATGGCCATTAGCTCGGAATACTACACCTACACGATAATGACATTGTGTGGTATCCCGCAAATTTTCATCAAAGGCAAAAAAGAAGATTGGGAAAAACTGAAAAGTTCATTCGACAATCTGGCAAACATTCTCGACATGCCCTGGTGGGCAGAACAAATCGACCCGATACTCAATGAATTTGTCAATGCTTTTGAAAAAAAATACAACATGGAATTTTGGAGAAGCATCTACAAAGATGTGCCTCGTGGCAAAGGAAGCGGAACGCAGCCTAAAATCAATGGTTGGATAACCAAATTTTTCCCCTACATCGACAAGACGGGAGAATACAAAGCCGACAAGGACCTAATTGAAGAAGCATTCAAGTCATGGCCTGAAGAAGAGAAAAAGTTATTTAAAGCCCGTATGGAGGCAGATTCCATAGCCTCTCGACAACACCGCACCGACTGGGTCGAGCCGCTCGAATATAAGGATTTTACGATTGGCAAAAGCGACGTTCCCATCAAATGGAAATATCTTGACCGAGAAATTTCCCTGAAGCTTTCCACCGGATTTTGGGGAGTGACCATCGACCCGAAAACAAAGCGATTGAGAACAATCCGCGGATATGCGCTGACGATAGTAAAAAAATCTAACGAATAATTTATTATTTTCAGGAAAAAAAGGAGCATTATGAAGAAATTTATCTTATACATTACATTTACATTCGCCCTCTTTTTTGCGGGTTGTGCAGGATCCAGCAGCAGCAATCCTTCATACACAAACTATCGTTTCTTGACGGGCAATCTGTATCTCCATACAGAAATTCCAGTACCCACAGAAATTGACCTCAAATTCATCAACAAAAATCACGAATACAAATACGCAACCCCTATTTACACCTATGAATGGAGTCTCTCCGCTTTTACATTTATCAAAGACGATGTCATTACAAGAATCAGGGCTATGGCTCCAAGATATATGAAAGCCGACACAAGCTTTCACCCAGCAGAAAACTTGAGCGACCCAGAATATATCGATTTTTACATCAAATACGTTCTCACAAATTACTATCCATCGGCAATCAAAGAAGATGCAACCTACAATAATGAACTCAACTATGGTTACAGTTGTCACTATCCCAAAGACCCCGATGTCATTCATTGCGTAGCGCTCCGCATAACGCCCCAAAGAAATTTTGTCGCCATAGAAATGACCGCTCCGACAAGATCCGAAGAGAATGTCAAAGACTGGATTGTATCCACAATCGAAAGTGTTGACGAACAAACATCTCAGAAATAAACCGTTCCACAAACTAACTTTTAAGAACAATCCGCGGATATACGCTGACGATAGTAAAAAATTAGGACTTTTTCGTTAATTTGCCGCCCGCGATGAGCACTAAAAAGGCGGCACCGCCAACGCCCACAATCTTCTTGATATCGCTCCAAAATTCGCGACGTTTATCCCTGCAGGATTTGCAGAGCTTTTCGGAGCCTTCGATTTTATCGCAGCCGCATTTTTTGCATTTATTCCATAATTTCTGAGACATAGAAAGGCTCCTTAATCTTTTGGTGTAATAGAATCTCTTTTAAAATACCATTTTCCCATAAAAACGAGCGTAACCGATATCACATTTTTTTAACAGCGCTACATCTATAGTTGACAAAACGAACGGTTTTGCAAACAACTGATTGCAAAATTTACAATGTTGTACTTTTTCGAAATTTGCCATTATAGATTTGAACCTCTAAACTTAATGGAGGGACAATTATGACTCAAAATTTTTCGCACGATTCTTACGTTCGCTCGGTGCTGAAGGATCCCGTTCGTACAGCGGAACTTCTTCGACTGGCATCTCGAAAAAACAGTAATCTCGCACAATTTCTTGCGACGGTGAATCTCGACACACTACAAGAGATTTCTGAAGCATTCAGCGATACAGCAACCCATGGTGACGGCGACTTGGCTTTTACCGTAAAAATCGCAAGCGACGAGCCAAAGCAAGCCGAACTACTCGTCGGCATCATAGAAGAACACAAAAGCTATCCTGAAGCGGGAATCATCTCTCAACTAGTCAAATACTGGTTCCAGATTATGTTTCGGAACCAGAAGAACATTCCAACCGTCGCTATCGTCTTGTACAATGGGAAAGATCCATTCCGCATAGAAAAAGAGGTGATGTACCCAAACTATCCTGAATACTACCACAAAATCGGGTTGCCGTTTTTGCTAGAAGTCGTTGACGTAAGTGAAATCTTCGAAGATTTTGAAATTCCGCAAATATCACCAAAAATTGCACTCGCACTGGTTGCATTAAAGTATGTTTTTAACGGAGAGAAACTAAAGAAACATCTGAAAGCGGCCATGGCAGGACTCAAGTCGCTCCCCCGCGAAGAAGCGGAGGACTTTCTCACTCAAACTTTTATATATTTGAAAAAGTGGTTCAAAGGCGAAGCCAAGGAGCAATTCAAAATGGATTTCAAGAAATGCAGCGAAGTTTACGGCTACAAGTCCATTGCCGAAGTCGAAGAAGAAGAAATTGAAGCCAAGATTAAAGATACCAAGCTCGAAATGGTCGACGCCATGTTCACCAACACCAAATTGACGGACGAGGAAATCGCTATTATTTCAGGCTTTCCGCTAGACGAAATCCAAAAGCGTCGAGCGAAACGCTAAACACGTCATTTGAAAATCACGATCCATCCTGTAGCCTGCAAAATTCCCTGTAATTCAGTTCGAATCCAGGACGGCAGAATACCGCAAACTCGATAGTTTTGAAAGCGAAAAAATAATCTTTGAGTATCTCGGCAGTTGCATCAACCACAATTTTTGGATTATTCTTGAACGCCCCGCATCCAAAAGCACCCAATACAATATTTTCGACACCGTTGTTGACGGCAATATCCAAAATACGACGAAGTCGTTTCTTGTGAAGTTGCTTGAGAGCTTCGTATGAGATAACAACATCACCATAGCGAAGGTTCGGTGCAGCGCATGTGATGACATCTACATCGTACCAGTCAAATTCATCGAGCAATTCAGGGGCCGCGGCATCAGTCTTGAAAACAGTCACGCTCGGCGTATAGATGCAATCATCCGTATGCAGCGAATTCTTTTGACGCCGATGCGGTTCGTAAAAAAGTTCCCACATTTTTTGATCCGTCAAACAACTGTACAAAGTCGAACACCTGCAAATGCATTCCTCTTGCGCGTTAGCCCCTGTTGTGACTCCCCCACCCGGATTCGATGCCGAAGCGAAGTTGAGAACCGCAACCTTGGTGTCCGCATACGCCTGCGCCGCCTCGAGAGTCCGCTTTTGCGAAACGACGATTTTAGCTCGATTCGCAAAAACATTCCGATGAACGCAAGGGACATCTTCGGATTCGCCTGTGAATTTTTGAGTTTGCCTCGATTGAGCAATTGATTTGCGAAGACGCGCATTCATTCGGCAACGCTTCGCCGTATCTTCGAATATGTCAATATTCAACTGTCTATAATTGATTCTGTTCAGCATACTTCCCAAATATCGCTTATTTGCGGAAAAAAATCAAGAGCCGGAACCGAGGGGGTAATCCCCACACTTTTAGAAAAAACAGGGATTGATAAAATGGTCAAATATTTCAACGAAATACGGAAAATGTTTAGATATTCCGTATTTCGTTGGAAAATTTCCAGGAAACAACTACAACTTTGAAAATTTGTAGTAGGTTTGTACAGACTTAGTAATACACAAAAAAATGTTTTAACATTTTTCTCCCTCCTAACATTTCAAAATGTTAAATGCAAAAAAAAAAGCTAAAATATTGCGAAAAATTGTCGTATTTATGCAGGAATCAACATTTTTACTACCCCACTTCCACCAAAAAATCTTCCCGTTTTAGCCCGTATTCCGCATAGGGATTCTCGTCAGGGTAGCCGACGGGATTGCAGAGCAGTAGGTGCTTTTTGCCGAACCTGTCGGTGTACTCGCGCTTGATGGCGGTGTGGGTGTGGCCCGCCTGCCAAATGCTCCCATCATCTAAGTTTTCAAGGTATTTAACCCCGTGGAAATAGAAGAAGTTCGAGTAGGGATCCTGTCGATAACGTTCAGCCATTTCGAATTCCAGTGGCAGAAAATGCGACATCATGATTTTCGGGCGACGAGCGGTGAGTTCGCGAAATGTTCTGTCGTAATGTCGCCAGAGCTTGTCGGTATTGTTTTGCATGTATTTCCAATGGCGGCCATCGAACCAGCGTGTAGCCCATAGGATTTTGTTCGCAATTTCGGAGGCAGCAGGTGTATGCTTGTACTTGAAATCGCACATTCCCATACAACCGGCGACGCCTTCCACAATGCGGTTTTCGAGCAACTGAATGTTCGGGATTTTTTCTGCTTCGGCAAGGAAGTATTTTATCTTGCTTTCAGATGTGGTGAAATCGCGGTCAGAGCCGAAACGCCCCATGTATTCGGTGATGATATCATGGTTCCCGAAGCACACGTAAACCGTGTTATATTTTTCGGCGATGAACTTCAGGAACTCCACGTAGGTGAAGTAGTCGTTCGCGATATCACCCGCAATGCAGCAAGCATCCGCCGGCAGAAAGTTTCGTTCGAAAAAGATTTCGAAATGTTTGCGCAACACGCCCACGGTGCGAGTCATCGGCGCATAGAAATCGACGTGCAAGTCGCTGATAAAATAGTAAGTCATGCCCTAAAATTTATACTCGCCAATTTGAGCGGTCAAGGTAGCGAACCGCGAGGGTATTTTGCGTTAGGGATAGTGACCACGGTGTGGCGGCCCTTCGGCAAGCTCAGGGACCTTTTCCAATGCTATTCTGCCGAAGGGCCGTCGCAAGAGCTGCGCGGGGGTACCATTGGTGCACACGGGCGGCCTTGCGATATAGCCCGACCTTGCCCGAGGGCAAGGGAACGCCCAACACAAGTCTTGCACAAGGAGATTCCCCATCAAGTGGGGAATGACAAGGAAGAAGTGCTCAAGAACAATGCAGAACAGGCGCGTTATGCGCTCCGCATGCCCCTCGACGAAAAAAATTTAGGATTAACCTACTTTTTCGGTTTTCCCATAGGCAACTTGCCATCAAAACCGATACCAATATAAAAGCGATTCATCACCCCAACTCCATCCCGGTTTTTCATATGATCGGTATAGGAGGGGACCACTTCGATTTGCCACTGAACTTTTGGTATAATGTCAAACATGTCCCCAATCGGGAACCTCTTAAAAAATTGGACTCCGGCAGAAAAATACACAAAGGTATTTTTCATTTCCTCTTCTTTATCAAGGTTGTCGTTCTTATACTTTATTGTCTCTTCGGCTAAGGATAAACCACCAAAAACATCGAGACCGTACGATTCCAAGTCCATCAAGGCGTAGCCTCCCATAAGGCCAAATCCACCCCACACCCAATTATCTCCAAAGAGAGCGTTTATATGTATCATAATCAGCGCTGAATAGATTTGGAGCCTCGCCTGAGCCATGCACGAGAAGCATTCATCGACAGAACTCATTGTCGAATTGAAAAGGCTTCGACCAATCATGTATGTCATGCCAAAATGAAAATTCAAACGTTTGCGGTCGCTTTGTAGCATTTTGTCAACAGATGATTCATTAATCAAAGTATTCACAAGTGTATTATACTTGCCTTCGGGAAATGACTTTAAAAACACATCGCGCATCACAATCAGCCATGAGTATCCAAAATCGTAGTCGCTATCGTGTTCAAACGGATTATCTTGACGAATCCACAGATATAGCCATGAAGGAAGTGCGTCTGCAGCTAAATTAGAGACTACCCCAATAGGTGTTGGATTTTTGAATGCAGCGGAAACAACAGAAGAGCTTATATCAGCGAGTTCCGAAAGCAATTGAATTAATTTATCAGAATCATTCTTGGTTTTCGTTTCCTTATTTTTTTCAAAGGCATATCCCGAATTGTATTTGGCTAGGGCATATTCAAAGAGCAAGTTCAAGACAGCGACATCTTCATCTTCTAAGTTCATTGAATTGAAATCAATATTCTTTACAAGACGTCCGTT
>JAEEGH010010739.1_pt1 | contig 20935 bp, 18 predicted proteins | sample 9134181 | NCBI WGS metagenome assembly JAEEGH01 (sample SAMN16246544, study PRJNA631951) | gut metagenome | biome: gut microbiome; feature: rumen; material: DP-attached | host: Bos | place: Iran: Karaj | collected 2018-10
TGCAAATGCCTATGCCCACGTAGAAGTCTGTTCCTCGATTGCGGAATTTTCGCAAACACGCTGAGACCCGTTTCACGCTCGATTTCAGAAGCGCTCTTGACTCCGTTCCGTAATAGATACATTAACAAAACAAACAATATCCCCAACATAAAACCAGCAACCGCAGAAACCAACACTATTCTAGACTTATTTGGTTTACTTTGGCTCTGTTCTGCCTGAGCGAAATCAACAATTCGTACATTACCCACCTCACCGGCACGCACCACACGCAACTGCTGGATATTATTGAGCATAGTCGTATAGACTTCGTTATTCACAGCCACTTCTTCTTGCAAGCGTTTGACTTCTTGCTGGGTCAGCGGCATTTTTTCAGCATTCTTCTTGAGCGCCGCCAATTCGGCACGTAACTTGCTCTGTTGCTTTACTATAGTCTGCACATTAGGATGTTCTTCCTTGAACAATCTAAGAGCAGCCTGACGGTCCTGTTCCAACTGCATGATCTGATGCTGGAGTTGTCCTTCCTTATCCAAGTGAGCCTTGGTCTCCCCCGTCATATCCACAGAGCCTATGCTGTAACGGTAATCAGCCAAAATCTTTTCGGCACTATCCAATTTCGCCTTGACTGCAGGCAACTGACTTTCGAGGAACTCCAAAGTTTTTTCAGCTTCGGCACTACGCATTTCCACATTCTGACGCAAATACGTCTTGGCAATGGTATTCAAGATGGACGCCGCGCGATCAGGATAGCGATGGCTATAACGAACAGAAATAATACCGGTCTGCTTTCCTTTTTCAGAGACCTTTAAAGACGCTGCCAAAGCACGCTCCGCTTTCAGAGGCGTGCTACGCACCAACACAAACTTTTGCCCCTCGTGAGCATCTATAAAATTCACGCGAATAGCAAGTGTATCATCGGCATACTCCGCCAAAGCAAGTTCGCCAACCTTGCCGTCTAGAACCTTTTTACCCTCATTAGTAATTACAGAATAAGAATTTTCCCCCCTTACAACCGCCATCCACTTTTTTGTGCGGGCTTTCTCCGGAATTCGCAAAGAATCCAGATCTAAGCGCCCTTCTTTATGCGTTAGCCTATCCCAAAAGCCCACAGGAACAGCCCACAAATAAAGACGCTCCGCCTCAGCGACATAGCTCAACACCATACGACTCTTGATGAGTTCAATTTCGGCATCGGCCGGACTCGCCAAATCAAGAACCGCACCCATTTCGCCAAAAGCCTTGGTAGCCTTGCTGCTTGTTCCCTTGACATTCACTTGCAGCAGCGCATCGCTCGTAAACTGAGGACGAACCCACATAGCGTAAAATGCGCCCAACACCGTTGTCAAAAGGGCAAACAAAGCAATTAACAACTTCTTTTTCCAAAGAAGCTGGGCAAATTCAACCAAAGTTAGTGTATTCCCTAAAGACGCAATTTTCTCCGGATTCTCGTTCATAAAAATGCCACTAAAAGAGTTACTTAATCAAATTTCTCAAGTCATTCGAATGAGTTTGTAATTTACACTATTTCATTCTAAATATAACAACTATGCCAAGGAAAAAAGACGTCAACATCCTATTTTGACCAGATTATGATACCCTAGCGACTTCGGAAACAAATCTGATTCAAATGCTTAGACCACTCCGCCATAGTCATCGGTTCATGGCGTTCGGCCTTCAAGCGCACCATGCGGAGAGGTTATTTGGAATTTCCGAACAACCACTTTTTCGTCTAGTTATGGGGAAGCTTACAGATGGACCAGCCTTTTTCCTTCTTGTTGAACTAACAAGAATTCCTTGTGAGTTGCCTCCTTAGGCAGTTCCTCGTCCTTGTATATGTTGTCGATGTGCAGGCTTATATTTTGCCGAGTGGTCTCATACAGTTCGGCAAGCTGAACCTGAGTCACCCATACATATTCATCGGCAAAACGCACCGTAACGTCAGTTTCGCCGTCTTTATCGTGATATAGCAGAAATGTATTTTCCAGCTCGCTTTTATACTGCACAAACATACACTATTTCATCAAAAAGTCAATACCCAAATTCGTTTTTTTGAAAAAAGGCGTTCCCTGCTGCGCAGGGGCGGGCTCTCGCGGCATAAAATTGCGGCCTCACGCCGCAATTTTTCCACCTAGAGGGCCGAGCGCGGGACACCTGCGGCCCTCCCGGCCCTACGGGCTTCGATCCCTAACGCGGATGCGGGAAAGAAAAATCAAATAGAACGTTGTCCCCTATCCAATATATTCCGCAGAAGATTATACCACACCCACAAGTCAAAAAAATTATATATACAGGCATAAACGAGTTTTTTTCGTATCGGAGGCTATTCCCTTGGATTATAAAGTTGACTCACTAACAGGATTTATTAAAAGAATAGAGGAATTAACCAAAGATTATTCCTTATACAAAGGAATGATTGGAAAATTTATGAAGACCGACTTTTCGACCCAAGAAAATCGTACCTTTAAGAGGGCTTTCGCATTGCACGAACTAGAAGGCCTTCTTGATTGGTATTGTCATTCAGAAGGTAGAGCAAACTTTGATTGGATGGGTAATTTTGCAGAGATTGAAGAAATCTTAAACGATTTTGTTCACTCCAATTTTTCACATTACGAGCTACTAATGAATTTTTCGCTCATGAATAAGATTAAATTATACAACGAGAAGATAAGAGAAATTACTGCCGAAACAAAAAAACTCACGAGTATAGCAGAACGCAAAGAATTACTTTTCTTTCTTGATGATGAAAAAAAGGCAAAACTGCAAAAACAAATCCTTGGCTTTGAGAATAGCTTCATCTTTACCGATTCAGAAAGACAAATTTTCAGAACAATCAGCAAGAGACTGTATAACGACGCCACTCCCTTAGACAAGGATTATTACACAGATCGATTTACTCAAAGTGACTGCGACATTTTGCACGACAAACTAAAAAAAATCAAAGGCACAAATGATTTAAGAAAAGCCATTTTACAAGTAAAACTCGACATAAGGACACCCTCTCAACCATTTCAATACTTTTATAGAGGCGAATCTATTACGGAATGGGTTTTACGACCAAGTGTTTTACGTAACGACTACACTTGGGATAAAGAGTCTTTCTATTATCATGAAATCCAAGCTCGCTGTCCAGGGGAATTCAGGAATTCTTCCTTTTTAAACAACTTGGTCACAATGCAACATTATGGATGTCCAACCCGCCTACTCGACATAACTTCTAGTCCTCTTGTTGCATTATATTTCGCATGTGAACACAATCAACATCAAGACGGAAAGGTAATTATTTTCCCAATAATTCAAGGATCTATTTCTTATTCAGATTCTGATAAAGCTTTAATACTATCATGCTTGTCTCATTTTTCAAAAAACGAACAAAAATGTCTTACATCTGAATTAACTAAAATAAATCAAGACAAACCTGTCAATTACGCTTTATTACCGAATTACAACAACTTAATTCAAGAGATAAAAAAGGAAAAGCCATCGTTTCAAGCACAAATTAATATAGGAGACCTATTAAATCCATTATTCATCCAACCAAACATGACCAATCCAAGAATTATGAACCAGCATGGAGCATTTTTATTAAGTGGACTATGTAGCAATCTTGATTTATGTTCAAAATACTTGGAAAGCCGAGTAGCCAAACAAAGAATTATTATAAAAGCTTCGGCCAAGAGGGAAATTCTAAGACAGTTAGACATCATCGGCATAAATAAAGCAACCGTTTATCCAAACATTGAAAAAATTGCAGAATATTTAAAGAGTATCTAATCAAAATTTTAAAAAGGAAACCATACCAATGGAGCCTGTAGGAACCACATTGACCGCATTAAAAGCCGTAAAAACATTTTATGATGCAGCTAGTTATGCGAGAAATCGTTTTTTAATGAAGAAAATAGAAGCTTCGGAGCAGATCCGCAAAACGAATCTTCAAAAGAATTTCTATGTTCTCTGTCTCTTGAAAAATTTGAAGAATTGCAAGATATACTAATGCATAGTTTAAATTCAGCGGAAACAGTTGTAAAGGCTATGTATCTAAGAAAATTAATGAACGCCCTGTGTGAAAAGCGGATAACCTGGCTGCAATTTGGGAAAATGAATTTTATTTTGAACCAGATATATACGTTTGACTTAGTAAAACTCGCCAAATTTTATCACGGCAATAAATCAGAAATAGACGAAAACGACAAAGAACGTTTCTTCACACTCGGTTTGCTCAACCACAAAACAAATCTTTTTGGGGGAAACGATACCGTTACTAAAAAAGATTTGAAAAAATTGGAAATAGAATATGAGTGCAATGATTTGGGGCAACTTTTTATTGATTGCATTCTATTTGAGGAAAAGAATAGAATTACACAACAATATGCGGAAGAAACCAAAAATTATTGGAATAATTATTCAAAATTAATTACTTCATTGATTAATAACAAACTGAACAAAGGATAAATCAACGCATTAGAGTCTACGAGAAAACGCCGCATCGCCCCCCTTCGAGACTACCACAATCAAGCTCTGTAGGTGCAACAAATCGTCCGTTAACAAATTTCCCATCAAAATGTACCTAGCGGGGGTATCCGTTCGCAGCGGCCCCCGGCCGAGCGCGGGATACAAGCGGCCATCCCGGCCCTTTGGGCTTCGATCCCTAACGCAGACGCGGGAGCATAATGAATGTTTTGCAAAAAAATAAAGTCAACTCCTTAATGATTAAGTCATAAGACAATTACCGGGCATCCGCAATGTCCCAAAATGACAAGACAAATACCGATACCTTTAATGATGTCTAAATTTAAGGAGCGAGGCACAGGATTTCCCATTCATTAATAAATAAGTCATCAAAACAACTAAATATCCTACAAACCCCATTCCAAGAGAAAGTTTTGCCGAGCATAGGATAAAAGCCGCAACAATCAAAAATTCTGATACAAAATCTTTCGCAAAATTCTTTTCTATCAGATTCATTACAACATACTCAGAAACCATCGAGCGTAGCATTATCACCAAATCAAGGCAAAGCAGCAAAAGCATCAAATTATCGAGAACGTAAGCACAAATCAAATACGAAGCAAACGCAACAAGGACAGAAATCGAATTGATTTTCAACATCGTTCCTTCTTTCCGATAGGCTTTCAAATAATTATTGGTAAGCAAAGTCACCTTTGACGAAAAAACAATTATCGGCATCAGAATTCCTAAATACACAAGACTTTCTGCATAATTTGGAAGCCATAATTGCAGTAACAAATAACAAGGGAAATAGAAAAGCAAAGCAACAAACAATATCACCGACATCGAATTACGAAGTTTCACGTAAAAATCAGGAAGTTTTTCCGGTTCAATTCGCTTAATAGACGGGAAAAGGGCAACACTTGCCGCAGTAACAAAAGTAAGAAAAAGGTTCGACACATTGAACGCAAAGGCAACTTGACCAAACAAAAGTGTATCGTAACGCCACTGGACAACCATTTTTGCTCCGCCAACCATAAACATCGAAGAAAGATTGGCGACAAGGAGTTTCATTCCTGATGAGAGATTTTCCTTATACTCCCAAAAGGCCCTATTCAGAGCCACCATTTTACCAAAGTAAAGATCTTTGTTGTGAAAATATCCCCACACAATTGCAACAAGCGGAGCCGCAAAATACACATAACAAACTTCGTAAAAATACTTTGCTCCTATAACCATCAAAAGAACTACTCCTAAGCCCAGCACCAACTTATCAAGCAAGATTAATTTTGCATATTTTGAAATTCGATTTGTAAGTTGGAATGTATATGAGGTATATGTAAAAACATTCGTTGAAATTACTGCAATACCAGAAAAGAGAACGATCAACTGAGCAACTGGATTTTCAACAAGGAACGATATTACCACAAGAATAGCGGCAAACAATATTTCCATTAACAGAAATAGCGTAAATTGAGAGCGGACAAGAGGCTTATCAAGTTCGTTGTAATCATATTGAGAATAACGAAGCATTATTCCATCTAATAACCCAAGATGCAACAAGGGAACATAACTGACATAGAGTAAAAAAGTCTGCCAATATGAATACTGTTCTTCGTCAATAAATTTAGGCAACAGCAAATTCATAACCAGGCTGATGACAAAAGAAACCACTTGCACAGCAATGGTTAATGAAACATTTTTCTTTATCTGTTTTCCTTCAATCATTGTAATAAAATCATTTTATAGCAGTCTGTAAATATTTTTTTGACAAATTTACGTATTCTGCTAAAAGCGAATCAACCTTACTCCAATCAATTGGATTCTGAACTGCATCGAAATCAACCGCATCAATAATGCTTCTACTCATCAGCCCTGTTTGTTCAAGTAAACTTGCTATACGTTCTCCATTCTTCGGCGGAAGAATCGTTACAAAATCTTTATGGAAAATATGACAAAAAGCCGTTGCATGGAACGATGTCGAGACAACAACCTCTGCAAACTTGATGCAATTCAAGAAATCAAGCGGTCCCATATCCTTTATGTGGACATCGCAGTCGCAACGACTCGAATTGAAACCACCCCCAAGGACAATCATCAACCCCTTAGAACGGAAATAACCAACCAGAGAGTCTAGCATCGGTGATTGCGGAGATAGATAAACAAACGCATAAGGTTTATCGAACATCGGCTTCTGATCAATCATCGAATCATAGACTTCTCGGCTGAGTAAAAAAACAGGGTCACAAACCCAGGTAACTTTTCGGCCAAGTTTTTCCGTTAATTGAGTAGCCGTATCTTTTTCACGAATGGCTATGGACGAGAATGAACCGGCATATTTTTTTATCATATTCAGGTTCTTTTCGTCTATGACTTTTTTTCCGACCGAAGTAGAGTAGGTGATTTTCTTTACGGCCTGGACAAAATCTAAATAGAAAGCTCTATCATTTCCACAAGGATAATCAGTATTCCACAACTGATCACTACCGGCAATAAAAAGGTCTGCCATAAGATTTGCCTTACAAAGGCTTTTGAAACTATAAAAAGTTCTTGTAAGGTTCATATATTTTTTCATGAAAGAATGAAACTTACGGGATTCTCTCATACGCAAACGGAAAAACAGGATTTTTCGAACAAACGCCTTAACTAAAGATTTTCCATAGCGAGTATACCCTGGGCGATAATCGATTATTTCAACATTGTTTTCCTTTGAAAGATATTCCTGCAAAGCAAACGCCTGAAATGCAGAGCCAGGATTAAAAAGCGAATGTAGTGTTATAATCTTAATTTCCATGATGCAACCTGTGGAACCATAGTTTGAAACTTTCTGGTACAAGCATCTGCAGGCGACTTTTCAAAATTCGCATGCGATTTTTCTTTTCAAATTTCCGTTCAATATATGCAAACCCGTTGGATTTCCATTCTTGCAGAAAATTTTCACGATCAATCGGCTTGGGAGTCGGACGAAGCAAGCATCCATTGTGAGCAGCAAGATTATCAAATGAAGATTCTACGAGAATCAATTTGTCCGCGATTTCACTTAAAATCCTTTTTCCTGCATCTGTATTGACACAGATTCCAGAGACTGTAGAACATGTTGGGAAATCGTTCTTATGGTATTTATCCCAACTCCAATAATCGCAAAGTGTCAAATCAGAAACACGTTCAGGTTTGGCAAACCTACAGGAATAACAAGAGTCCTGATAATTTTTTGATTCCATAAAAAAACAGTTATAACTATCTTGCGGCCAATTTTTAACAGTTTTCTTACATCCTTTCGTCGTATAAGATACATATTTGTTCATTCCATTTCGTATCTTACGTTTATAGCAAAACACATACTCCTTTAAAGCACCACCCCTTTGGGATAAAGATGCAACATAATCGTTCCAAAAGGTCTGGCTTGGAATGCCATGACACACAACATCAACTAAAAAAAGAATATCTGCATATTTACCATTCGCTAAAGATTTCATCGCCGCAACTTGACAGGGCGTTCCGGAGAAAAGTACCCTCTTGCCCTCTTTCAATTTTTGCAAAGTCCGTTTATAACAGTCACCCATATAACTTTGGACATACTTTGACTTCTGCAACAGAGACAAATCTTCAATTCGCTCAACGCATATGTGCTTGACCTTGAATTGATCATCAAGTGTTGCACCAAAGACGCATCCGCCTTCTGAAATAGCGGATTCTGCCAATGCGTAAAAGATTCCACCAGAGGAACTCTTGACCAAAATGGCTTCGTTCTTGTTCAAGGCTGCAAAGACTTGCTTTGGTTTAGATGCTTCAATTTCGTTATATTGAGGACACGTGCGGATGCATTTTCCACATTCAACACACTTTGCATTGTCAATTTGCGGACGAACGAAGCCATAATCTTCCTGCGAAAAAGACAAAGCTTGTGTCGGGCATGCATTGATACAAGCCCCGCAACCACAGCAATCAGTTTGTGCAAGACAATCAAGGATAGTTTTCATTTTGACCGACTAATTAAACTGATTAGGAATATTTCGAAAATAGACAGCTTTGAAAGTAACTTTGCGATAAAATATTCAAACATATTCGCTCTATAATAATGCTTGATGACAAAGAGTTTACTTTTCACAAACAATCGTCGTTTCGCCACTAACGACCTATATGTCTTACTGATGGAAACAGAATGATTATGAATAAACGTCAGGTCAGTCAAGAGAGCGATTTTTCTTGAAGCATTTTGCATTTTAAGACCAAGAACAATTTCCTCGCAATACAGGAATATATTTTCGTCATACATTCCATACTTGAGCATATCTTTGGCTCTCATTAAAAACATCGATCCCGATACAGATCCAACATCCTTGATTTTCAGAGATTCTGATACAATGTTTTTATAATAAAAAGAGTCATTAAACTTTCTGAATAAAAAATTGATAGAATTGATATATTCCCATTTTGAAGGAATTCGAAATGCGGTATTACCTTGCTTTTGCCCATTCGAATCAAGCATAAATGGCGCAGCTATCGCATACTCACTATTATTTCTCAAGAATTTTTCAAGTTCGGCAACGACATTTTCATCAACTATCACATCGGGGTTAGAAAGTAAAATATATTCGGAATGAAACCTTTCACTTAAATAACGAATACCAAAATTATTGCCGGCACCGTACCCCTTATTTTCACCAGAATCAACAACAAGTACTTTATCATTTTCCAAAATTTTTAGGTTGTCCAAAGAATCATCTTTCGAATGATTATCAACAACCAAAATTTTACGAACACAGGAATAATCCTTGACCGAGTTTACAAAACTTGTTGTTGTGTCAGCATCATTGTAATTTAATACGAGAATATCGATCATTCTTTTCCTTTATATCTGCTAAAATCAACAAAAAAATCCAAACCATTTGAGGCTGGCAATAAATACTGCAACCAAGAGACATTATAAAGAACCCGACAACAAGGCTTTTGCCTAGTAAACCAGACATAACAAACATTATTACGAGCGAAACAATCCAAATGACGCCTCCAATTATGCCTGTACTGAAAAAGATCCCAGCAAGAGCGTTCATATATGTACTCGTGTCTCTTAAGCCAAAACTACTGAAAGCAAATTCTGATAATCCCGCACCCGTTCCAAAAATCTTAAATACAAACGGCAGATCTGAAAACAATTTAATACCATTATTTAAACGAAGATTAGAGGACGCATCTATTTCTGAAGCATTAGCAATATTGACAACTCTTTCTATTGAAAAATAATTTGGTACTTGATTTGAAAAAACAACATACGCAGCAAACGCAATAAAAAGAAACACAAGAGGAAACCGAAAAAAAGAAAGTTTTTTTTCTATCAATGCAAAAAGAAGCCATGTCAATCCTAAAAGGACAATTCCTGTTGTTGATTGTGTGATAATAATAGCAGATGAAAAAACTGCAATTAGAATAAATTTCTTTTTAAATGCAATAATCTTGCTACAAATTATAGTGGCAATAGATATAGCAAGGAACTGACTTGCATGAGAAGGCTCAGCCAAGAAGCCATTGGGACGAATAAACCCTCTCCAGCCAGCCTGTTTTAAAAAAAGTTCATACATAGCAAAAGCGTCACTATCACCATTGTTGATAGAAAAACCAGGAATCCATCCGGAAAAATAATATCCCGTTAGCAAATAGACAATTAATTGAAAAAATATCATTGATGACAAAATCACAGAAAAAATCGTCATCCATTTTTCAAAATCTTCTCTATTGAATAAATTCTTTCCAAAATAAAAAATAAGGACCCAATAAAAGCAGGCTCGAGCAATACTAAAATATTTTGAGAGAGGCGCATCAAAAACAATTCCTAATATCATGGAAGAAATTGCCATATAACAAAAGAAAATAACAAACCCCCAATCATGCAAATCTACGGGCAATTTCATCCCTTGCTTAAAAAACAAAGGAATACACGCAATCATCAAAATTTCGCCATAACTAACCGATATCATAGCAGGTTTATAAACATGAAAAAAAGCCATAAAAACGATGAGTAACGAAAAAAATTTTTTGTTACGTGACAATGTAGGATTCTCTACTGAACTAAGCATAAATATTCTCTACGAATGCTGAACTAGATGATACATTTTTACATAATTCAACCATAGACAAATTTATTATAGACATGTTTGTATTTGCTTGCAATTTTTTGCCATGAATACCTCTGTACAACATCATCTATCAACTCTATCTGCGTTACAGAATATTCATCTCTGCATATTTCTCTTTCCAAAATTTTCTCCAAGCTTTCTGGTTTTTTGCTTTCGAAGAACATAACATCGACCAATTCAGACAATGTTTCCTTGAAACTCGGCAAATCAGAAGCAATAATGGTGCGTTTAAAACTCAAAGCAAGCAAAAGTACTCCACTTTGCGAAATTTCACGATACGGGATGACAATTACATCGGATTCTGCAATCTTGTTATACAACACGTCGTCTGGAACAAATTCTGGAATCCATTCTACGTCTAAACATTCTGTTTTCTTTTTCAGGGGTTCATAGTAATCTGGAGCAATTTTTCCAACAATTACTGTATGGACCTTATCCTGGCAGTCCTTGGGTAACAAATTTAAAGCATCAACTAAAATATCAGTGCCCTTGTAATAACTCTGATTTCCATACATAATCAAATTCAACTTTTCACCGCGTTTATGCGGTTCTATCGTTATTCCCTTGGGAACAAAGATTCCATGCGGAATCACACAAGTTCTCGCATCATCAATAGAGAAATCCTTACAGAATTCTTTTCTCGATATTTCTAAATGAAGAATAAAATTATCAATATACCTTTGAATCTTTCCAAATCTCTGTTTATAGGCTTTCTTTTTCGCATCACTAGAATTATGCGGATAAAGATTATGGATTGTAAGAATAATCTTCGTCTTTGGAGAAATAATCTTTATTATACGCAGAAAGTTTTTTTCAACAGAACAAATTTCAAGAAAAGGCAACCACTGAAAATGGAGAACATCAACCTTGTGTAACAATAGATAAAGAATCAAATACAAATAGTTTATAGCACCTTCAAAAGCCTTAAAACCTCTTTTCACAATATTTTCGCTGTTTTGCAGCGATTTCGGAATAAGGCTTATCAACTTTCGGCAATCGCAATTAACTTTAGCAGGATTAACATTTGCCGCAAAAAAAACGAGATGGTCTTTAGATGGCAAAACCTCTGATAATGCTTCACATAAAGCAATATCATAATTCAGCACCTTGCCGGATATGTCAACCATCAAATAGTTCATTTACGTCCCAATCTGTATTGCATACAATCTTTTCTTTGTCCAATTATCTTTGCTGGGCACCCAGCAACAACAGATAGAGGAGGAACATCCTTAGTCACTACAGCGCAAGAAGCAACAACTGCTCCACGACCAATTTTCACCCCAGGAAGAATCGTTGCTCTTGACGCAATCCAAACATAATCTTCTATAACGACGGGCTTGCCAACTGATTTATACATCGGGTCATTATAGTCATGTTGCATGGTCCAAACATTGACCTCTTGCGCAATATCAACATTATTCCCGATTGTCAAACTTTTACCACGTCCGTCCAAAAGAACATTCTTGTTTATTCGACAGTAATCTCCAATAGAAATTCTATATGGACTACGAACATCAAGCCCTTTTCCAAAAAAAACTTTTTTTCCCGTTTTCTTAAAAAACATTTTTGCCCCCCCCCCACGAACAACCGCAAACGGAAGAACAAAAATCAACGCAACCAACCGGTGATAAACAATACTCAACATTTCCCTCATTTGTCAGCGCTCCTCGCAATTTCTTCCATTTTCAAAATGGCAGATAGATGATGGAATAGACCGATTTTAGAGCCAAGTTTTTCAACAAAAAAACGAAATGGGAACAGCAACGCAACTACAATTTTACATAGATAGGAAGAATAAACTAGGTTGAGTTTACAATAAGCTTTGCGAAATTCAAAATACTTTTCAAGGTAATCCTGAAAATGAGTTTCGTGATTTATAGAGCGAGCTCCATCGCAGATGTAACGACCATCAGATAACTTATCCTTAAAAGCTTCAAGAACTCCATTGACCAAGGCCGCATTCACGTTGAATTTTTCAAACTCGGGATTTGTTTTTTGGGCCGCAAAATCAATGTTTTTATTATTAATAATTATATAGCTATAGCCAGCTAATTCCGATGTTCCTTTATAAAAAGCAGCAAAAACCTTTATTGAACCAGCTTTTATTTTTTCATACCAAACACTAAGCGAATTAATAAAAGCGCCCTTATTAAATTTCGGTCTATATTTTAAGGGATACGCAGAAAAGGCCCGCTCTTGAACATAGGCGAATGCTTCCGCATATTCGATTGGATTAACAATTTCTTTCACATCAAAAAAACGCATAGCCTTTGTTATTTCATAGCGTCTTTTTGTTTTTAACGCAGAAATATCAAATGGAGAGTCCTTAATAACATACCACCATCCTGTTTCATATCCACAATCCCAATTTGTCGTATATCGGGCCAACAAAGGCTTTTTTCCATCAATATGCCAAATAGAACCGTCCTTAATAGGAGTTAGGTCGGGTTCTTCATGCGGTGCAGTTGTCGGAATCACCGCATGATTGTAATATTTCCAATTACAGACTTTCATTCAGAAACAACCTTATAATTCTTCATAAATGTTTTTTTCACTAATCCACATTTAACAAACTTCGCTTTTTCAATACCCTTTATAGAACTGGTATTTTGAGAAGAAACCATCATATATAACGACGACTTTGCGTCTACAGAAGTTATTATTTTTTTTAAAACAGTCGGATATATACCTTTTCCACGAAACTCATTCAACGTAAAACAAGGACCTATTTCATAGTCATTGTCATTTAAAAATTTAAACTTAAAGCAACAAGGAATGAGATAACTATAATGAATGAGCTTATTATCTTCTACAACATAGAACAGCTTCGTTTTAAAAGCCGTAATCAACCCCAAATAAAGCCTTAACATAAAAGTTTTCATTTGAAACTTTTCAACATCTGCAAACAAATGAAAGGGAGTGAATCTTAATACTCGTATATCAAACCCACTTTTTTGATTTTCATTCGAGAATGAACCTTTCTGTCTATATAAAATATATTCCACTAAATCTTCCTCACATATCTAAACTTTTTCCATACACCGAAAAACAAATTCCTCGCCGTAATCCAGAGCGAACTAACCGGGTTCAAGTTTTCTGCTTCGCGATAGAGCTTGTAGTGCCACTTAATCAATGCAACATAGCTGTGATTGCTGATTGAGCCGCCCCTTTTGCGGTAACTTGCCAATGTCTCAGGGAGCAAGTAGCAGTCAGCCTTGCGGCATGCCTTAAGCCAAATGGCGTAATCGTTGTTCTTGCGGATGTCAGCAATCTGGATATCGCCCACTATTTCGCGGTCATACATCACAGTCAGGCAACCGGGCCAGCAGTAGTTGAACATTCCCGTCTTGGTGATGCGTCTTGGGCCGCCCACGAGCGTTCCTGTCGGGTTGCAGTTTTCGTCAATTTCTTCGTAGCGGGTATAACTGAAGGCATAGCCGTTCTTGGTCATGAAGGCAATCTGCTTTTCGAGTTTATCGGGTGTCCAGATATCATCGCTGTCGAGGAAGGCAATCCACTTGCCTTTTGCCTCGCGGAGGGCGCGGTTGCGGCTGTAGGCGGCACCACGGTTGCGGTCGTTTTTAAGATAACGGATTCGCGAGGAAGGGAGATCCTTCGACTTCGCTTGCGCTCCGCTCAGGATGACACGCTGAACGACTTCGTCGGTGTTGTCGGTACTGGCGTCGTCAACGATAATCAGTTCCCAGTCGGTGTATGTCTGCACCATCACAGAGCGTATGGACTCCGCGATATACGGGGCCGTGTTGTAACTGGGCATTATGATAGACACCAGAGAAGACATTCTATTTAGCCTCCCCTGAATCTTTTGACTTCGCCAACGCTGCGCTCAGGATGACACGACGCATACTACCCCGCCTCCGCAATAAGCTTTTTGGCTTCTTCTTGTCCGCGGTCGTATTCTTCGCGGGTAATGCGCCCGCTTGACAGCAGGTAGTCGCCGAGGTCGGTGGCGGTATCGCAGTTTTCTTCGGTGATGTCGGAACGCTTGATGAACGCCTTGTTGAGCGTGGTGAGGATGATTTTCACGTCGCCCATGAAGGTGATTTTCTTGATGTATTCAAGGTCGTAGGCAATCTTGGTTTCCCAGGTCACGGCGTTGCGGCCGTTAACCTGTGCAAGCCCACTCAGGCCCTGCCTTACGGAGTGGCGTTTGCGCTGTTCCGGGGTCATAAAGACCATGTCGCGTACCAGTTGCGGACGCGGCCCGATTACCGCCATGTCGCCCTTTAAAATGTTGAATAGTTCCGGGAGTTCATCAAGGCTAGTACTACGCAAAAACTTGCCGTATGCAGTCAAGCGAACATCGTCAGGGAGCAGCTTGCCGTTCGCATCCTTCTCGTTGGTCATGGTACGGAACTTGACGAGCCTGAAGATTTTTTCATCTTTACCGGGGCGAGGCTGCGTAAAGAACGGGTTGCCCTTCATTTTGTAGGCGCCCACCACCGTCAAAAAAACGAGCAAAGGACTCAGGCAGCAAATGGCCGCCAGAGCACAGCAAAAATCTAAAAAACGCTTAAAGAACTTTTGATACATCAAGCCTCTTTGGATCCTTCGCTCCGCTCAGGATGACATTTAGGATGTTTCAAGCAACGGGCGTACATTAGGAATTAATATAAAAAAAATTTTCTTAAAGGTTCTCCATCCTGGATTCCGTCGCCCTATCGGGCTCCAGAATGACGGCAACGTTTGCTATGCAGGGCTCCAGAATGACAGCAGCCACAAAACTCAGATTTTTTATGCGACGAAGCATTCGCGGATTGCAGCGATGATAGCGTCTTGCTGGTCGGGGGTCATCTTGTTGTCGCTGGGCAGGCAAAGGCCGCGGGCAAAAATATCGGCACCCACGTCTGTTCCTGCGGCGGTCACAAAGGCGTGTTCCCTGTATACGGGCTGCATGTGCATCGGTTTCCAAATGGGTCGACCTTCGGCATTCATTTCGGTCAGGACCGAGAGAATTTTTTCGGGCGAAACACTCTTCACCGCCGACTCATCAATCAACATACAGCTGAGCCAGTAATTCGGCACGGAATTTGCAGCATCGTAGGGATTCATGGTCACCGAGAGTCCGGCAAACCCGGCCTTGTAACGCTCATAAATCGCTTTTTTCTGCGCAATGTGCTCTTCAAGATATGGAATCTGTCCACGTACCACGCCCGCAATCACATTACTCATACGGTAGTTGTAGCCAATTTCTTCGTGTTCGTACCACGGTCTGGGTTCGCGGCTCTGGGTGCTCCACTTGCGCACCTGCGCGGCATCTTTTTCGGAGTTGGTCAGGAACATTCCACCGCTACTGCCGGTAATAATCTTGTTGCCGTTAAAACTGATGGCAGAATAGTCGCCAAAGGTTCCCGTCTGCTTACCCTTATAGGTCGCACCGAGACTTTCGGCGGCATCTTCTATCAAAAGCGCCTTGTGACGGTCGCATATTGCACGGATTTCGTCCACTTTCGCCGGAGTTCCATACAAATGAACAAGTACTACCAAACGCACTTCGGGATATTTTTCAAAAGCGTTTTCCAACGCCACGGGATCCATATTCCAGGTATCGCGTTCAGAATCAATGAATACGGCCTCGCCATTTTCGTAAGCAACTGGATTCAGGGTCGCAGCAAAAGTCATGTCACTGCAAAAGACCTTGTGTCCCGAAAGAGAACCCTTCCCCGCCGGAGCGCGACCGTAAAGGGCCTCCCCCGCCAGGCGTGTACACAGATGGAGAGCAGCCGTTCCTGCGCCCAAGGCAACAGCATACTTGCAACCGACCTTTTCGGCCACCAACCTTTCGACCTCGTCGATATTCTTGCCGACGGTACTCATCCAATTGGTGGAATAAGCCTCTTGCATGTACTTGAGTTCATCGCCATGCATCGTGGGGCTTGCAAGCCATACCTTTTTCTCAAAGCGCATACGACTCTCCTACTTATTCGTCCATATAGAACGGCACCAGTTCCACACGACGGTTCTTGGCACGCCCTTTCTTGGTCTTGTTGTCGGCAATCGGCTTGTGCGGACCATATCCAACAGCACGCAGCCTGTTGACCTTGATACCCTTTCGAATCATGTAGTCGACCACCGACTGGGCACGCCCTTGAGACAGATTCTCATTGTATTCGGTGTCACCGACGTTATCGGTATGTCCTTGGATTTCAAGATTCACATCGGCAAACTTTTGCATCAAGTAGACAATGTCGTCAAGCGTTCCATAGCTTGGCTTCGTCAAAATCGTGGAGCCGCTCTTAAAATTAATACCCGTCTTAAGTTTATCGAGGTCTTCTTTCTTGTTGACCGGGCATCCGTTCTTATCAATCTTTACGCCACGCACCGAATTGGGACACTTGTCCAGATAATCCGGAATACTATCCTTGTCGGTATCCATGGGGCAACCGGTCGTATCTACAGGAGCATCTTTCGGTGTGAGCGGACACTGATCGCGTCCATCGGCTACGCCGTCCTTGTCTTCGTCCTTGTCGCAACCCAGAGAATCAACTCCCGTATTGGGGCGCGTATTCGGGCACATGTCCTTATAGTTGGGAACACCGTCCTGGTCAAAATCCAACGGGCAACCGTCACGACCAATAGCGACACCCGGTTCTGTATCGGGGCACTTGTCGCGCAAATCATCGACACCATCCTTGTCAAAGTCCTTCACGCATCCCATAGAATCGACCTCGACTCCGGCCTCGGTATTGGGGCACATGTCAAGAGAATCAATAATGCCATCTCCGTCGGCATCCTTGATAGAATCCGTCACCACGACCGTATCGACCTTGAACAACGTGTCAACCTTCACCAAGGTATCTACGCGGGGCAGGCCCTGCGGGCATTCCCTTTCGGCCAAGGCATCGGCAAAGCCGAATTTCCAAGTCAGCACCCCCGTCAAGGCATAGGTTACCGTGGGTGTATAGCCGTAGGTCTTATGATACCCCTTCTGATCGGTATAGCCAATCGTATAGGCATCGGTATTCTTCATTTCCTTTTCCGTATTGTAACGGTTGCGGAGCATACGGACCGACAAGTCGATACCGCCCGCCAGTTCGATATTCCATGGCAAATGGAGCCTGAGACCCGGCGTCAGGAGCATCGGGTCTTCCATGATGTCTATCGGCATGCCGTTATCTTCGACACGGAATTCGCCACTGAATTCAACAAACGGGGTCGCCCAAGAGAACACATCCCAGTCAAGGCCTGTCCCGTAAACAACGGTATTCGCACCTTCGTCAGCGTATACAAAACCGATATTGGCGTTCCAGCGCACCGGAATATTCACTTTCGAGAGGTCTACTGTCGTAATGGCGCTCATCCCGACAACCACTTCGTTTGCCGTAAACGGATGCGTTTCTCCGTTTCCGCGGATGTACCATGCGTGGCGTGGACGGATACCTGCAGAACGCACACCTATCGGCAAATACAGTTCAAATTGCCCTGCAAGGGTGAAAACACTCGAATCGCCAAAGGGCGCACGCGCCTTTGCCCACAAGGCCAAGTCGCCTTGTCTGATTTTACTGGCGGCATCCCAATAACCATCGGCATAAGCCATGTCGTAGTTGATATTGAGCGCGGCACCGATATCAGCATATTCCGTAAGGCCTATTCCGCCAAAGAAGTTACCCGTGGCCGAAAGTTTGTAATGATGAAAATGATTTTTCTCTCCATCATTATAATAAACACCCCCACGCGAAAGCGCCCAAGGGTCAAGTGTGATATTTCCACCGGTACCAGCAATGATTTGCCCCGTTCCCAGAGTTCTTGTATTAATCTGGTGAATACCGTCGGAGCCGCCCATCAAACCTGTCTGGGCGAAACAGACTACCGCAACCACCAAAATCAAAGAGCTTAAAAAACGTATTTTCATTGTTTTTATCCTATAGACCTAACCTCTAGAAGGAGTACCAAAGTTAGAAATTGCCTTGGAGTTATATTGTTCCGGCGTGGTAAATGTCGGTACGATTTCGTGGAGTGCGCGAATCGCCTCGGCATCATCGTTCTTTTCTGCCGAATTTTTCAAATTCCAAAGTTGCTTGATAAAGTGATCGCCATCGATTTCGAGCTGTTTGCCGATAAAGATGAGCTTGTTGCGCGTCTTTTCGAGGCCTTCTTCGTTCATCAGCAGTTCTTCGCGAATTTTTTCGCCGGGCCGAAGTCCGGTAAACTTGATTTCGACATCGGTGTACGGCACCTTTCCGTACATGCGGATCAGGTTTTCGGCCAGAGTCACGATCTTCACCGGCTGACCCATATCGAGAACAAAGATTTCGCCACCCTTCGCGATGCTCGCCGCTTCCATCACCAGGCTCACCGCTTCGGGAATGGTCATAAAGTAGCGGATGATATCGGGATGCGTCACCGTCACGGGCTTGCCCTGCTCAATCTGCTTTTTGAACAAAGGAATCACGGAGCCGTTACTACCGAGAACGTTCCCGAAACGGGTACACACAAATTCAGTCGTACTCGCCTTTTGCTGCGCCAGGTACTGTACGATCATCTCGCAGCAGCGCTTGGAGGCACCCATCACGTTCGTCGGGTTCACCGCCTTGTCGGTGCTGATCATCACAAATTTCTGAACCTTATTGAACAACGAAAGGAAGGCTACATTGAAGGTTCCCATCACGTTGTTCTTAATCGCCTCCATCGGGCTACTTTCCATTAGGGGCACATGCTTGTGGGCCGCCGCGTGGAAAACAACATCGGGCTTGTAGGTCTTGAAAATATGGCTCATGCGCTGGTAGTCACGCACGCTTGCAATCAGTGTCACCAAGTTCATGGAATCGCCGTATTCCATCACCATTTCTTGCTGGATTTCGTAGGCGTTATTCTCGTAAATATCGACAACGATCAGCTGTTTGGGAGCATATTTTGCAATCTGGCGCACGAGTTCGCTACCGATAGAGCCTCCGCCCCCCGTAACCATGCAGACCTTGCCCTCGATAAAGTCGCGGACATCCTTGTTGTCGAACTTGACCGGTTCCCGCCCTAAAAGGTCTTCCACATTGATGTCACGGATCTGGCTTGCAAAGCTTCGTCCCGACTCATTGTACATGGAATCGCCGAGGGCAGAACCGATGAACGGAAGCACCTTTACCGGGAGCCCCGTCTTGTTGCATAGTCCAAGAATAACGCGGCGATCCTTGGGCGGGCAGCTGGGAATGGCAAAAATAATTTGTTCAATATTTTCGATTTTTGCGATTTTTCCGATATCAGCCGTGCCTCCGGCTACGAGAATTCCACAAAAACGACGACCGATTTTACTACGGTCGTCATCAATAACACATACGGGCAAAATCTTGGAACGGTTCCCGCGTTTTCCACCCTCACCCGATTCGCCCAAGCCGCGGTTTGCAATTTCGGTCAAGAGCAGTTTTCCGGCGCGTCCCGCTCCGATAATCATCGTTCGCTTGTAGGCGGCATCCTTGCGACCGGTTTCGACAAGGGAAACGAAGGCGTCCTTGATCAAGTAACGGAACGCGCAGATTCCCGCCACCGAAAGAGCGCAGGTCAACAGAGAAAAGCGGCAGTACACCGTATGGGTAAATATGTAATATAGTCCGACAGCAACGACATATCCCGCCACGACACCCTTGATGCAATTCAGGTAATCGTTGCGGTCAAAATAGCGCCAGAGCCTGTTATAAGCCCCAAAGAGCAAGAGGGTTGCAAAGCAACAGATAACGCAAGTTGACAAGAAGGCAAACAAGTCGGGGCGACCGATACGCGCTGCATATACGGGAATCGGGAAGTTGGCGAGCAACCCTGCTACAACAATAATAAACGCATCCGAAAGCGCAAGCAAACGCTTGCGAAGTCTGAAATTAGTAAACAGGCCCCTAAATTTTTTCATATTTCCAAACCAATCTGCGTAAAATTAGTTTTTTTAGCCATTTTGAAAACCTTTTTTTTTCTTATTTTGATTACGAATGAATTCATTTAGCTATATTTAGTGCGTATTTTTTAACCCGGCCCGTGCATATACTGTTGACGGGCTAAATCAAAAGGAAAAAACAATGGCTGACAATCTGTCCGTCCTCGGCAAGGCCCGCAAGGCCTACCAGCCGAAACTCCCCGCCGCTCTCCGCGACGGCGCTCTCAAGGTCACTCTCAACAAGGGTAAGGCAACCGAATCCGTGCGCGACCAGGCCAAGATCAAGGCTCTGTTCCCGAACACCTACGGTGCACCGTACATTTCCATGAAGAAGGCTACCAAGGCTGCTGCCGGTAAGGCTCTGAACGTGGGCGTGGTGCTCTCCGGTGGCCAGGCTCCTGGTGGACACAACGTGATTGCGGGTATCTTCGACGGTATCAAGAGCATCAGCAAGAATTCCACGCTCCTTGGCTTCCTCGGC
>JAEEGH010010740.1_pt1 | contig 20934 bp, 26 predicted proteins | sample 9134181 | NCBI WGS metagenome assembly JAEEGH01 (sample SAMN16246544, study PRJNA631951) | gut metagenome | biome: gut microbiome; feature: rumen; material: DP-attached | host: Bos | place: Iran: Karaj | collected 2018-10
TATATCCGCTCCGTTGGTTTCCGGCTGCTGAAGCTGGGTGAGGAGTTCCTGAAAGCCCAGGGAAGCATGTTGGATTACCTGCGGGATAAGTTCCGTGACCGGAAAAACCACTGGCTCACAATCGTGAATCGTCTGGTGTACAATACCGGCGCTTCTCTGGAACCCTGGCCGCCATCTGCCCCTTAAGGGGCATGCACCTACTTTGTTGTGCTGGCAAAATGGAAATCGCTTATCATTAGTCCCGAAAGGAGGCTAAAGCCATGAGCGATACCCCCCATATTCCCAGAAGTGGCAGGATGAGCAGGCTTTATTTCGGTTCCAGACGATTTCACCCCTCCTGGATGCGGAACTGGATGTGAAAAAGCGGAACGCTATGCGCCAGCAGATCGCCCAGGATAAAGACGTTTCTGTCCGCACCCTGTATCGCTGGGAAAAGCTTCACGCCGCAGGTGGCTTTTCAGCGCTGAAACCGGCGAATCGTGCGCAGCGCCGTTCCGCGAAGCTGCCGAAAAATTTCAGCGAGGTGCTCCAGCAGGCAATCACGCTGAAAAGGGAAGTACCCCTGCGCTCCGTTGACCAGATCATCTTCATCCTGGAAGGCGAAAACTGGGTGAAGCCCGGAGAACTGAAACGCTCCACGCTGCAACGGTATCTGTACAATGCCGGATACGGCAAGAAGCAGATGAAGAAGTACAGTGAGGCGAAGTACTCATCGTCCAAGCGCTTCTGCAAGCCGCACAGGATGATGCTTGTTCAGGGTGACATTAAGTATGGCCCTATTCTTCCAATCGGCCCTGGCGGGAAGAAGGTTCAGACCTACCTTTCCGCGCTCATTGACGACCACAGCCGCAGAATTCTTTCTTCGGACTGGTACGACAACCAGGAAGCTCAGATTGTGGAGGATACTTTTCACAAGGCCATTCTCCAGTTCGGCAAGCCGGACGCTTTCTACCTGGATAACGGTACGCAGTACATTTCCAAGGATCTCAAGGACGCTCTGGGGCGGCTCAGCATCCGCATCCTGCACTGTCAGCCCTATTCCGCGCAGTCTAAGGGGAAGATTGAAGCCTACAACAGCTTCGTGGACGCTTTCCTGCGGGAAGCCAAGGCCAAGAAGATTACCACCCTGGAAGAGATGAACCGCATGTGGCATCTGTGGGTAGACGAATACTACCACAACAAGCCCCATGGCGGGTTGGCGGAATACTACCGCAGCCAGGGATGGGAAGTGCCCCAGGGCGGTATCTCTCCGCTGCAGGAGTGGAACCGGGACTCCCGCCGCCTTACCTTTCTCGACACCGCCGTTGTTGCGGAAGCCTTTCTCCACCACGTCATGCGCAACGTGGACAAAGGCGGCTGCATTAGCCTGGAAGGGCGGCAGTTTGAAGTCAGCGCCGCGCTCATTGGCGCAAAGGTTGAGGTCTCCTACAACCCCATGTGCCTGGACACTGTAACCGTTCGTTACCCTGGGATTGAACCGGTTCAGGCCAGGCAGCTCACCATTGGCGAGTATTGCGACCCGAAACCGGCCGTGCCCGTTTCCATGCTGCCGGTTGAGCCGCAGACGTCCCGCATGCTGGATGTGCTGGAAAAGAAGCACAACGCCCGGCAGCAGGTTCAGGCAAACGCCATCTCGTTCAGCAGCTTCCGCAAAGATGCTCCGAAGGGCGGTGAGCCGGATGTTTGAAGACTTTTTCGGCATGAAGCATACGCCATTCACCAGGAACGTGCCGCCAGAGAGGCTGTATGAATCCGCATCCACCGCGAACATTCTTGGACGGCTCGGCTATGTGGCGGACCGGCAGCTTTTCGCCGTGCTCACGTCGGATGCCGGATGCGGGAAATCCACCATGATCCGCAAGTTTGCCGACAGTCTGAGCCGGGACGAGTACATCCTGCTGTACCTTTCCGATTCCAAGCTCACCCCAAGCTGGCTTTACAAGGGGATGCTCCGGCAGTTGGGCCTGGAGCCGAAATTCTACCGCAGCGAAGCAAAAGACCAGTTGCAGAATGAAATCAGGAGGATTCGGGCAAACGACAGGAAGAAAATCGTCTGTGTCCTGGACGAGGCTCATCTGCTTGACAAGGAAACTCTGGAAGAATTTCGGTTCCTGCTGAACTTTGAATTCGATTCCACGAGTCCCATGGCGCTGATTCTTGTGGGACAGACGGAATTGTGGGCCGAGAAGCTCCGTCTCCAGCGTTATGCCGCCATACGGCAGCGCATTGATGTGAACTGCGTGATCCCGCACCTGGACCGTGCTGAAACCGAGCGCTATGTCCGTTCACATCTGGAGTACGCCGAAGGCCCGACCGAGATTTTCACCATGAAGGCCCTGGATGTCATTGCCAAGGAATCTGCCGGGATTCCCCGCGTGATTAACAGGATTTGCGAGAAAAGCCTAATGTACGCTTTTCAGCTTCAGCGCAAGCTGGTTGATGACTACATGGTGAACTTTGTTCTTGAACATGAAATCGCTCACTGACCGTGATGGGGCCTCGCTCTGCCTGGCCCCTTCCGGATTTCCAGCCTGTGACAGCTTGCGGAGCAGTTTCATGTCAGGCCGATAGAGCAGTTCTGTGACAGGCTACGGGAGCAATAACATTGAACTCAATGAACCGGGTTATTACGAGGAGGGAGATGAAATCTCTGCTGTGCTCAAACTATAACACAGGATGGTTAATTCCTGTTTGCAGAGGCACCCGTCAGCACGGAATCTCGGAAGATATATTTTGAGTTAATTGACTAAGTCAAATCGAAATTTGTGAAGATGTTATAGATCAAAAGATTGAATTATGCTAATAACGCAAGACACATAAAATAATGGGTAGTGATGTTGGCAAGGATACGGTTCATGGGCCGACGGATGAAATCCTGAAGGACGCAGATGTGGTGTTGGAGTGAGTGATTTGGAGGTTGTTGCATGCTTACTTATGAAAGGATGACCCGGGAAGAAATGAACCAGTCCGCTTTGCTTGCGGCGGAGGCCTTTTATCACTATGAGTATTTCAGCATCTATCTTCCGGACGAAAAACGCAGGAGAAGATGCCTGGATGCAATGATCAAAAGTGAGTTCCGGGCAAATTGGAACAATCCTGAAGTTGCGTTCATTACAGCGAAGGAAAACGGAAAAATCGTTGCTATAGCGCAGCTGTGCACTCCTGACTATAAAAAGCCGTCTGATCTGGATTATATCAGAGCAGGTTGGCTTGGCGTAATGTTTAAGGGCGGTGTCAAGGAAGTAAACGCGTGGAATGACATGGAAAAACTGGCATCAGCTCCATGCCATGGACTGACCGGAAAAAGCTGGTACCTGAGTCTGCTGACCGTTGCGAAGTCTTATGAAGGCAAGGGCATTGGCACTCGTTTTCTGAATGAGTGCATTATTCCACATGTACAAAAAGCAGGCGGAGAATCCTTATCTCTGTTTACCAATTCGGAGCCTAATCGCAGATTTTATGAAAAGAATGGATTCACTCTGTTTGACGAAAGACGATTTGATTACAAAGGAAAGAGCATCGGCAGTTGGAGCTACATCTTCAACAATGAAGTGAGATCATGATCCGCAAACACATTTCAGGAAGATTGATCGTCATATAACTCGGAAAATATTTGAATATCGGAGGATAGACTAATGAGACGCAGAATCAGCTTGCTGGTTGCCATATTGATGATACTGACCTTTACAGGGACATCAGTGGCAGTATCCTCAGAAGAAAGCAATATCACCGGAACTGTCACGGAGATTGAAAAATTTGGCCATGCTGTACTTGACATTACGATCGAATCGTTCCATGCGGCCGGTTATGATCTTGGGGATATTGTTACGGCTGCGGCAGGTGACAGTGAATGGGATATGCCATACTTGAATGGATATTATGTCGATCGGGGCGAATATATGCTCAGGGCTTTCCCGGGAACCGACTACATTGCGCTTTGTATCAATTACGGTAAATTTGCCGATGTGGCGGGACTGGGTATCGGAGATTCTGTAACGATCAGAATGAAAGAAAAAGCCGGCGCACTCATGCTGCAGGAGATTAACAATCTCGAGTTTTCAACCAGCCGTGATGACTATTCTTCGGATGAGGAGTTTGCCAATTTCAGATCCATCGTTGAAGGAAAAGTATATCGCTCTGCATCGCCCGTGGATAATCAGAACAACCAGGCCGTCATAGCCGAAAAACTGATTGCAGATGTGGGAATTCAGGCAATTATGAATATGGAAAACACGGAAGAAGAGGTTGCAGCTCTTTTGAGAGGCAATAATTCGACTCCCTATTATATGGAGTTGTATGATAAAGGCAATGTGATTGCCCTGGGGATGCCCGTCAATTTTGACTCTGATGAGTTTGCTGAAGGAATTGTAAAAGGCTTCAGCTTTCTGCTGGATCATGACGGTCCCTGGCTGATTCACTGTTTAAAAGGAAAAGACCGGGCCGCCTTTGCGTCCATGCTGCTGGAAATGCTGATCGGATGGACCGAAGATGAGTTGATTGCCGATTATATGCTAAGCTATATAAACTATTACAAGGTAGAACCCGGAACCGAAAAATACAATATGATTGTAGAACGCGATGTGAAAGAAATGATGCGCACTGTGGCAGGATTGGGAAAAGGCGAATCCCTGGCCGGAACAGACTGGCGGGCGGCAGCAGAGGATTATCTTCTGAAGCATGGAATGGACAAGGATTCAGTTGTTTCCCTGGAATCTTTTCTGACACAGTAACAATTTCAGTTTGTTGGGATACCTGTAAGTATGGAATCTCGGAAGACAAGCCCGCTGTGGAGGTTTGTTTATAGCTTCCGCCGGTGATTGAAGGGGAATGTTTATGATCGGAATAAGTGTTGCGGCCAATAAGGAATGGAATTATGTCAAGGAGTGTTATGGGGAGCTGTGTTCGGAGCCGGGGATGAAATAAAAACGAGAGGCGGAGAGGACTATGAAGGAAAGAATCAACATTACCGATTATGCAAACATGATTACTAAGGCCTTGCCGAAGGGCATTCTGCTGAACACGAACGGAGATAAGTTTAACAGTATGGTCATCGGCTGGGGGCATCTGGGTACGCTCTGGAGCAAACCAACATTCCTTGTTTATGTCAGGCAGGGACGCTTTACGAAGGCCCAACTGGATAAAACAGGTGAGTTCACGATCAGTGTTCCACTGGACAAGCCAGATACGGCGATCAATAAAATCTGCGGCTGGCAGTCCGGCCACAAGTTTGACAAGGTTGAGGAAGCTGGCTTGGAACTGGAAGATGCTGAAGTCATCCATACACCCGGCGTAAAGCAATATCCGCTGACGATTGAGTGCAAGGTTCTTTATGCTCAGGATCAGGATTTGAGCAAGATTCCAGAGGATATTCGGAAAATAATGTATCCGGAGGATGTTGACGGATCTTATCCGATGGCGAACAAGGACTGCCATACCATGTATGTCGGCGAGATTGTGGACGCCTATATCATCAGGTGAAGACGGAGATATCTTTTGATAACGAACCAACAACAATTCATGATTTCGGAGCGATGATGATCTATGGATATGAAGGCCCATCATGATATGACTAAGCAAAAGATCTTATTTGTCAATGCTTGCATCAGAAAGAATTCCAGAACACGATTCCTGGCGGAGCAGGTTATCAGGCAGCTGAATGGAACGGTTGTCGAAGTAAAACCGGCCACAGCTGCAGAACCAATCACATCAGAAGAGTTCATCATCAACCGCACTGATGCAACGGGCAGGATGGATTTTGCGGATCCGGCCTATGCTCCCGCCCGTCAGTTTGCTGAAGCTGATGCCATTGTGGTCGCGGCTCCTTACTGGGATCTTTCTTTCCCTGCAATCCTGAAGGCTTATTTCGAGCAGGTTAATGTCCTGGGGCTGACCTTTGAATATACTGATGATGGATTGCCAAGAGGACTTTGCAAAGCAAAGAAGCTGATTTATGTTACAACTGCAGGCGGGCCAATCATTTCAGACGAATATGGCTATGGTTACGTGAAGGCACTGGCTCAGGGTTTCTATGGGATTGCCGATGTACGCCAGGTTAAGGCGGAGGGGCTGGATATGATTGGCGCGGATGTGAAAGAAATACTGAATAAGGCCGTTGGAAGGATTCAAGCGTGAAACTGAACTTTTGATTTTTCTTTTCATGGAGGATTGTGTGGAAAAGTTGTATTTTGAAATACCAAGCATTGCGAGAAAAGAGGATGCCATTGACTACATCCGCGAATTCCATGAATATCAGTCAGATATCAATGGCACCGGCGGACTGGACAGGTTTATTGACAACTATGAAGGATGGCTCGAAAAACTGGAGCAGGATTATACAAGAATACCAAATGAAGAAAAAGTGCCTGCCCGGACATTCTTTCTGGTTCGGGACACGGACCGGAAGATTGTCGGCATGATCAATATCCGTCTATGCCTGAATGAGAGACTAAGCCACTACGGCGGACATATGGGATACAGCATCAGGCCGACAGAAAGAGGGAAAGGGTACAACAAGATCAACCTCTATCTGGGCCTGAAAGTCTGCGACGCTCATGGGATCGACACGGTGTTTATGGACGCTGATCTGAACAATCCGGCTTCCTGGAAGACTATGGAAGCTCTTGGCGGTACAAGAATCAGGGAATACTATGACGAGACTTATGCACACTGCATGGTGGTTGACTACAATATTGATGTCAAAAAGGCATTACGGGAACATCCTGAATTCGAAGAGATAATCTGTCCTATTGAAGATATTTTTTGATTTTCCTGTGTTAGGTTTTTTTCCAAATAATCTTGACCTTACACTTAACTGCAATGATACCTTCCCCGTGAGGAGGTTGGGATATGATCACGATCCAGGGATTCGCAAAGCTCTGCGGATGCAACACCCAGACGCTGCGGTACTATGACCGCATCGGCCTGCTGACGCCGGCAAAGGTCGATGAATGGACAGGATACAGGTACTATGAAGAAGAGCAGGCGCTGCTGTTTGTGAAGATCAAAAATCTGCAGCAGGCGGATTTCTCCATTGAGGAGATCAAAACGATTCTTCCGGGAGATGACGAGCTTCTCACAGCGGCTTTTGAGCGGAAAATCCGGGAACAGCAGCAGAAACTGGAACGGATCCGGGAAATACAAAGATCGTATCTCAAAGAAAAGATGGATATACAGAAACTGGTCAACGCAATCATCGGGTTTGTGGAAGGGCAGCTGGACAACCCGGCCCTGTGGGAAGAATTCGGCATCAGTACGGATAGAAGAGCAGAGTTGACAGCAAAGGCTCACGCGATGCTGGCTGACATGATGGCCAAAAACAAAGAAACGCTGGAGACCGTTACCATGACCATGGATGATCAGGCGGTAACCGGGGCTGAGAACGTGATCCGGGCTGTTCAGGACGGCAACCTGGATTCCGCTGACAGAATCCTTGTCAACCCTGACGGGACAGAAGAACCCAACCGGGTCCCGGAAGACGCCGATGTCGTTTTCGAGCGTCACGGATGGTCCCACATCTCTGAATGGATCAGGGATATGCCCGTCCTGAATGAAGAGGGAGAGCGTTACTGCGTATTCGGACTGACGGAAGAAAGTGCGGCCAGATATACCGGTCTTCCCACAATGATGCTGGTCATGATGGCTTCTGAAATGGATGAACTCAAAGGGGGTGTGACGTGCAATACTGCACCCAGCAAGGACGGACAGAATCATTTTACGCTGCTGTATAAAAAACGGTAAACAGCTAACTCAGAAGGGAAACTTCCTTCCAGGGGCATCGCGGATTATCTTTTGAAATTGTTGGCTAAGACAGAACAGAATTTGGGGGAGAAAGTATGGGTAAAATTGAACGATATAAAGCCCTTGTTGTCATCGATATACAAAATGATATCACCAGGCACTACCGGGATATCATGGACAAACTGAATGCCGCCATCGAATGGGCGGCGGAAAGCGGCATGGAAATCGTTTATATACAGCACAACAACCTGTCCGCCGGTACGCGCACCTTCAAGCCGGGTACAAAAGGAGCAGAACTTGTGCCGGAGCTCAGGATCGTCTCGGATCATATATTCGTTAAGACAAAGGCCAGCGCTTTGACCAGCGAAGCGTTTTCGGAATTCATCCGGTCAAAGGATATCAGGGAGTTTTACATAACCGGAGCCGATGCCACTGCCTGCGTGAAATCCACCTGTTTCAACATGACAAAGGCTGGATATGTCGTTCATATCATTTCGGATTGTGTGACCAGCTATGACTTAAAGAAGATTCCGGAAATGCTTGCCTACTACACGGACAAGGGCTGTGAAGTCAAGAACCTTGCCATCTATATGGGAATGAATTATCAATACAAGAGATTGGACAGCAACAATTTCACACGTAATTCATTGGATGATTTTGTCCGCCACCAGACTGTTACAGAATGCTGGCGAAAGATAAACGACGATTGGAGGCTTGTGCCGAATGTCTTTGAAGAAAACTGGTCGCCGGAACAGTGCCGGGAAATAGCAGAAGACGTGGTGCAGCATATAAGCCTTGACCAGACCGGCTTCGGCGCGTTCGACGGCGGGCGGATCATTGGTTTTGCAATCGTCTCCCACCGTATATTCGGAACTGCGTCAAGATATGTGCAATTGGTTTGTTTTCAGATATCAGAGGAATACAGGCGTCAGGGCATCGGCAGGAAGCTCTTTTCCCTGGCCTGCGAAGAGGCCCGGCGGCTGGGCGCGGAGAAACTGTACATTTCGGCTCATTCCTCAAAAGAGTCACAGGCGGCATACCGGGCACTTGGCTGTACGCCTGCGGAGGAGGTCAATGAGGGACTGGCAGCAGCGGAACCCTTTGATGTCCAAATGGAATACAGGTTATAAAAGAGCAGGAGAAGCAGGATGTATCTTGTCAAAGCAGAGGCAAATCAGATAGAAAAAATCGTAGCAATGTCTGTCAGAGCTTTTGAAACAGATGTTAATGTAGGCGGAATAAAAGGCGATTGTCCCCCTGAATATGATTCGATCAAATGGCATCAACAGATGGCCCGGGAGGGGCATTTGTATCAGGCAATGATCGGAAACGATTTGGTCGGGGCTGCCATTGTATTCCCGGATGAAACAGAAAACAGCGTATACATAGGCAGGATTTTTATTGATAGCATCTATCATAGAAAAGGTTTCGGAATTCGCCTGATGGATTGCATAGAAAAGAATTTCCCGTGGGCTGCTGAGTTTCATCTGGATACCCCATGTTGGAATGAGCGGACAAATGCTTTTTACAAAAGATTAGGCTATCGCATCATAAAAAATGAAGATGGATTCGTCTTTTACCGGAAAAGAAAAAACGAACCCATGGAGAAATAGAAAACATGGCGAATCTAACGATGGTTTCTGATATAACAGATTTAAAAATACATGTGGGAATAGTCGACTATGTATTTGTCGGAACTGTCGAGAAAATTGAGCATAATGTCATACCTGCCAATATAAAACAACACTTAGATTTATATATTGAATACAAAAAAACTGTGGAGGAGAATCTGAAAGGAAACCTTGTCAGTGAAATATCCTGTAGAAAAATGGGAGGTTTCAAAAAAGACGGAACTATGCTGTTGATATCGGCAGAAGTCCCCGGAGGAAGAATCATATTGGACAATGGCCTTTCAGAAACAGAAAAAAATACATATCTCTTGCATATGCTCAACCTGATGGCAGTCTGACATTATCAGAAGTATTTGATAACCGCGAGTACGATGAAGAATTATTAAATGAGTATATTGAGCATATCGACAATGAAATCCCTAATGAGAGAGAACGCTTTACAAGTACATACGATGCTGATTTGAAATGATTTCAAAAAAACTGAGGCATCCACACTATCTTCAGCAGCGATGGGGAGCAAGGTTAGGAGATGTGTTTCACTGAACGCTCAAAGAAAGCCTATAGGCTTATTCCTTTGAATGGTCAAGAGCAGCAGAAAGTCCTATGGATTCAAGGAGGACAGCTTTCTGAAAAAGGTATCAGAGTATTATCAAATATTGATTGACAAAAGGAAAAACTGGAGTCTATAAAAGAAAGTGAAGGATATCTGCAAAGGAAGAAAGTGTTGACACAGGTCAGCACGGTATACAAAAGGAGAGGCTGAAGCACGTTCGCTGAAAAGAGACGGGGTGAACGATTTGACATATTCAATCATTGGCATTTTGGCAAGCATTGTCTTGATAATTATCAACCAAGATATACTATTGAAGCGCAAGGGACTTTCCCTCACCAGAACACAACGGAACTACCGTTTGTTTTTGATTGGAGTACTGGTATATCTAGTTACCGATCTGCTGTGGGGTATTCTGGATTCAAATCATCTCATAGTGCTTTTGTTTGCTGATACATCAATACATTTCTGCGCTATGATTGGAGCGGTAATGCTCTGGACTCAGTATGTTGTATCTTATCCCGATACCAAGAGCGTATTTGAACGCATACTGCAGATTGCTGGACGTTTATTCTTTGTCCTTGAACTCGTTTTTATAGGTATTAATTTTTTTAAACCGATACTCTTCTGGTTCGATGAGAAAGGCGTGTATCATGCCGGTTTTGCCCGGTATGTGACTCTCGGTATACAGATCCTCATGTTTCTGGCAACTGCAGTTTACACACTCTTCGTTGCCTCCAAATCAAAAGGCAGGGTCAGAATCAGGCATCTTACCATCGGTTTCTTTGGAATCGCCATGATGACCTTGATCTCGATCCAGGTCTTCTTCCCGCTGCAACCTTTGTATGCTATGGGGTGTATGCTGGGTACCAGCCTACTGCATAGTTTTGTCGTCGAGGATGAGAAGGAGGAATGTCGCAGAGAACTTGAGGAAGCGGCAAAGAGAGACCAGGAACAGAAAACTGAATTATCGGAAAGCAGGGAAGCTTTGAAAGATGCCCTGGCTGTCGCAGAGAGTGCCAACAAGGCCAAGACCGCATTTTTATCGAATATGCGCCACGAGATACGTACTCCCATGAATGCGATCATAGGGTTGAACAACATAGCTAAGAATGATCCTTCTGCAAGTGCTCAGGTCAAGGAGTATCTCGACAAGATCGGTGACTCTGCACAGCACCTTCTGGGGATCATCAATGAAATCCTGGACATGAGCCGTATCGAATCGGGGAGGATGACCATAAAGAAAGAAGAATTCTCATTTGCCAAAGCTCTGGAGCAGGTCAATACGATCATCAGTGATCAATGTCACGACAAGGGCATTGCCTATGATTGCCGCACGATAGGCAAAGTAGATGATTATTATATCGGCGATATCATGAAACTCAAACAGGTGATGATCAACATCCTCAGTAATGCAGTCAAGTTCACACCGAAAGGCGGAGAAGTACATTTCCTTATTGAGGAGGGGATGTAATTGAATAGTACATTCTATGGAATGATCTTTAAAAGAAAATCATTTCATATCTTCAGAAATGTTGGAAGTGAATCAATCAGTGATGATGAACTTAATGACATACAAAATGCATATTCAGGTTTTATTCCTCTGAATCCCGACATTAAAACTGCCATCCGTATCGTCCCTGAAAAGCAGACAAACTGCAGGAGAGGCGGAGAATACTGTGTTCTGCTATACAGTGAAAAGAAAGACGGCTATTTGCAGAACATTGGGTATCTAGGCGAACAGCTCGACTTATATCTTGTGTCCCGAAACATAGGAACACTCTGGTTTGGAATAGGAAAAACAAAACAAGAATCCTTTCAGGATATGGAATTCATCATCATGTTTTCCATCCGCAAGATCAGTGATGACTCAAAGTACCGCAAGGACATGCTTAAAAGCAAGAGGAAGAGCATCGACGATATATGGGAAGGGGAACGGATAGCTGGTGTGACCGATATTGTAAGGTTCGCTCCAAGTGCCTGCAATTCTCAGCCATGGTTCGTAAGGAGCGATGGCATTCTTTCTGTATACAGGTATAAGAAACCGGGGAAAAGAGGGATCATGCCTGCCCGTATGGTTTCTTTCTATAACAGGATCGATATAGGGATATTCATCTGCTTTATGGATATTTGTCTTGAGCACAGCGGCATCTGCTTTGAGAAGACGCTCTATTCTGATGATGGAGGAGATGAACAGTTCGTTCTGAACGCAGAATATAGACTTGATATGACAGAAGAGAATAACAAAAAGGAAAAGATCGCCGGACGGGATGACTGGAAAACGGAGCCCATGCCTGAAGCACGTGCTGCTTTCGTACTGGACCGGTCTTTTAGCGATCAGGAAATGAAGGCTCTCCGTCGTGGCAACATTCCGAAGGCCATGGAGGATAAATGGTTCTGGTATATGGAAGGATCCACCCTTTTTGCACACCGTAGCTGGACAGGGTTCTGCATCTACAGGATCGACTTTAAAGGTGACGGTCACCTTGAAGTGACGGTCAACAGGGATCCTGAACAATACGGCTGCACCAGCATAGAAGAAGACATACAGTCTTTGAATAAGCTGCTGGACCATTGGACTCAGACTTCCTATGATCACTATGACCAGTGGCTTTCTGAAACATATGATATTTTGAAAAAAACTGATAAGGAATAAGCAGGTCTGAATGCATTTTTTGTCAGTCCTGACAGGTTCCTGATGCATTATTGCAGAGGAGAAAGAATAATGGAAAGAAATCATGAAGTGATCAACACTCAGCCCCTCCTGAATGAAAAGGGAGATCTGAGAGAACCGGGATGGTCCAGATCGCTTATCCAGCAATATGAGAGAAAGGCTGTAAAAGCTCCGAAATGGAGGATAAAGGAGTGGGATTATTATCTCATACTGAGCGATAGCTTTGCTGGTGCATTTACGATCTCAGACGACGGATATATAGGACTTCAGTCCGTTTCGATCCTTGTGTTCGGAGAACATCCGTGGGAGCATACCGAGACCGTATTAAATGCGTTCCCCATGGGCAAATTGCACCTTCCGGAGAAATCTTCAGACTGTATCAGTGAATATAACGACAAGAGGCTTCAGATGAGATTCGAGGCGAACGTAGGAAAGAGGCATATAACCTGCCATTTTGACAGATTCCAAGACGGAAAACCGTTCTCATGCGACATCTCTCTCGAGCAGCCTGAAATGGATTCCATGGTCATAGCCACTCCATGGGATAAGAAGAGGCACTTCTATTACAATCAGAAGATCAACTGCATGAGAGCCTCAGGATATATGGAGTTTGATGGTAAGCGGTATGAGTTCGACCCAGCGGCGGATTTCGGGACTCTGGACTGGGGAAGAGGAGTATGGACATACGACAACACCTGGTTCTGGGGATCTGGGAATGCCGACTTGAACGGGAAACCGTTCGGATTCAATATCGGATACGGTTTCGGGAACACCTCTGCAGCTTCGGAGAATGTCATCTTCTATGACGGAAAGGTTCATAAGCTGGATGACGTGACCTTTCATATTCCGGATACAGGATATATGGATCCGTGGAGGTTCTCATCGTCAGACGGGCGTTTTGAAGCGGATTTCATTCCGGTACTGGACAGAGCGGCAAAGATCGACTTCAAGGTCCTGGTATCGGACCAGCATCAGGTCTTCGGAAGGATGACGGGAAGAGCCGTTCTGGATGACGGAACGGAGATCGTTTTCAGGGATATGATGTGCTTTGCCGAGAAGGTACATAACAGGTACTGAAAGGAAAAGAGGAGATAAAGTGGCTTCTTCAAGAGAATATCTGGATTTCATACTTGAACAGCTCTCGGAGCTCGATGACATAAGCATCGGATCCATGATGGGGGAATACATCATCTATTATCGCGGCAGGATAGCAGGGGGCATCTACGACGACCGTTTCCTTGTAAAGCCTGTAAAGGCCGCAGTAAGAATGATGCCTAATGCTCCACTGGTCCTTCCGTATGAGGGGACGAGGAAGATGCTTCAGGTGGATGACGTCGATAACAGGGAATTTCTGTGCAAACTCCTGAAAAAAAATGTATGATGAACTGCCGGTACCGAAGAAAAGAAAATGAAGATAGTAAGCATAGACAGAACGAAAACAGACAGGATAGCTCCTCTGGTGGCGGATTTCAGGACAGTGCTGCTTTCATACAGGAATATTGACAGCCGGCCGGATATCGCAGCCGCAACGGATGAGGTCCTTGAATTTCTGGACCACGAATATCCGTTTTTTGCCATGGAGGATGACGGAGAATATATAGGGTATATCATTTGCAGGACCGAGGGATCCTGCGTTTGGGTCGAACATCTTTTCGTAAAGGAAGAATGGAGAAGAAAGGGAGTTGCTTCTGCTCTCTTCGGAAAAGCAGAAGAGATCGCAGTATCCCTGGGAGAAGAGACGGTCTTCAATTTCGTCCATCCAAACAACGGGAGGATGATCGGTTTTCTGCGTTCGAAAGGGTATACCGTCCTTAACATGATAGAGGTCAGGAAACCTTATGAGGGTGAGAGGCTGAGCACAGTCATAAATGTAGGAGACAACGGGTTCGATTACTGAGGCAGAAGACATACCATTAAGGCATGGTTAAAGGGGAAGAGGTGCCTGATGAGCACGAGAAAAGAGATAGTAAGCAGCTTTTATGAACAGGTGAACGAGGATGAAAGGCTCCTGCGTTCAAGACACGGGCAGTTGGAATACAGGACCACCATGGAATATATCCACCGCTATGCCGGGAGCGGGAGCAGGATACTCGAGATAGGAGCCGGCACCGGCAGGTATTCTATCGCTCTGGCAAGGGAAGGAATGAACGTGACGGCCGTTGAGCTTGTGGCAGGCAATCTTGAGATACTGAGGGAGAACAGCAGAGGGATCCCTTCCATCAGTTCATATGAGGGAGACGCGACCGACCTCAGCTTTTTTGATGACAACTCATTTGACGTTACCCTGGTCTTCGGGCCGATGTATCACCTGTATGATCCCCTTGATGTAAACAGAGCCATAGATGAGGCCATAAGAGTCACAAGACCCGGAGGAGTCCTGCTTTTCGCCTTTATCTCCGTATTCGGGATAATGTATGCAAACTATCTTTCGGGAAACTGGGCACGGGGAGAGGAAGAGAATTTTACTGCTGACTACAGAGTAAGGCACTTCAAGGAACAACTCTTTACGGGCTACGATGTGACGGAGTTCGAAGACCTGTTCGAAGAGAAACCTGTGGACTGGATCACGACTGCGGGAGTTGACGGGATACTTGAACCTATCGAGGAGAGGGAAGACTTCTGCATAAAAGACGAGGACTTTGACAGATTTGCAAGATGGTATCTGAATCATGCAGAGAAAAGGGAACTTCTTGGCACCACGAACCATCTTCTGTATATCTGCAGGAAGAGATGAATATGGATCAAAGAACAGTACTTTCAGCGAATATCCTTATATGGAAGACGACACGGTCATAATAAGGAAGATGACGGAAGCTGATGCAGAAAAATGCGGGTTTGAGAAAAAGTACACCGATATATATGAAGACTGAGGATTTGCCGAGCTGGTCCTAATCGACATATACATTATTAAAAGGGAGAACTGAAGATCATGGGACAGGTATGGAAAGAGCATATACTGGAAACGACCAGGCTGATACTCCGTCCATGGACAACAGAAGATGCGGAAGAGTGCTTCAGAAACGCAAGTGACCCTCTGGTGGGGCCTCCGGCCGGATGGAAACCGCATAAGGATGTGGAAGAAAGCAGACAGGTTATAAGGAGGATCCTTGCCGTGCCTGAGACTTATGCCATAGTTCTGAAGGAGACGGGGCTGCCCATAGGAAACATAGCTCTCCATCAGGACTGTGATCTGGCCGTAGAGGATGATGAGGCAGAACTGGGCTATTGGCTCGGAACCCGTTACTGGGGAATGGGGATAGTTCCAGAAGCGGCACGAAGGCTTCTCTGCCACGCATTTGAAGATCTGAAACTGGAGCGGATATGGTGCGGATATTACGATGGTAATGAAAAATCAAGGAGAGTACAGGAAAAACTAGGTTTCAGATATCAGTGGACTACGGAAGGACTCTACATCCCGCAGGTGGGAGAGACGAGAACTGGAAACGTCAGTCTCATGACGAAAGAGGACTGGGACAGGAATAAATCCACTATCTCGGTAATAAGCCCCGGATACAGGGACCTGTGGTTCAGACAGATGATGCTTGCAGATCCCGAAACGATGTCATATAACCATTCATGGGGAGGCACCATCGATTTTCCCCGGGATGACTGGAAAGACTGGTATAATCATTGGATTGAAGACAATGAAGGCAAACGGTTCTATAGGTTTATTGCAGACGGGACAGGCGCTTTTCTGGGAGAAATCGCCTATCATCTGGATGAGAAGAACGGGATCCATATTGCAGACGTGATCATATATGCTCCATTCAGAAGGAAGGGATTCGGGGCTCTTGCCCTTGAGTATCTCTGTCAGTGTGCGAAAGAGAACGGAATCAGCGAATTGTATGACGATATCGCCATAGACAATCAGGCTATCTCGCTTTTTCTGAGTCATGGTTTTTCGGAAGAATACCGGACGGATGCGATAATCATGTTGAAAAAAGTTTTATGAACGGTTGAAGAAGAAGGGAGAAGGACTGAAATATGGTCATAGGAATAATAGGAGAAAATTGCACAGGAAAGTCGACTATTGCACAAAGGCTCAAGGAATCCATGGGAGGGGACATCGTATCCGGAAAGGACTACCTCAGACTTGCAAAGTCCGAGAGTGAAGGGAGACTCCTTTTCAAGACCAGACTTAATGATGCTCTTTCAGGGGATAATGTGATATATGTCATCTCCGAACCGGATCAGGTGGAATTGCTCCCGGAAGGGGCAGTGAGGATCCTCGTCAGTGCTGATCTTGACACGATAAAAGAGCGGTTCAGAGCAAGGATGCGCGGGGTACTTCCTTCTCCGATCGAAAAGATGCTGGAGAGAAAACATGGCATGTTTGATAAAGGAGAATATGACTACAGATTCGACGGTGTGAACGGCGATCTCGAATTCCTTGTGTCTGAAATAATGAAGAATATGAGGTGCGGGCTATTGATCCGCAGAGAGAGGAATGAAGACCATAGAGCAGTTGAGGAACTGGTAAGGGAGGCCTTCTGGAACGTTTACAGACCCGGATGCAGCGAGCATTATGTCATTCATGTTCTCAGGAACGATCCTGCATTCGTAAAGGAACTGGATCTCGTAATGGAGAAGGACGGAAAGATAATCGGACAGAACATATTCGTAAAGGCAAAGATAGATGCAGATGACGGAAGAGAGATAGACGTGCTTACCATGGGCCCCATATGTGTAGATCCCGGACTCAAGAGACGGGGATACGGAAAGAAACTCCTCGACAGATCTCTTGAAAAGGCGGAAGAACTCGGATTCGGAGCCGTCCTCATAGAGGGAAACATAGACTTCTACGGCAAAAGCGGATTTGAATACGCAAGCCGTTTCGGGATAAGATATCACGGACTGCCCGAAGGAGCAGATTCCTCATTCTTTCTTTTGAGGGAACTCAAAAAGGGATATCTTGACGGAGTGACGGGAGAATACTGCACTCCTGCAGGATATTTCGTGAACGTAACTGACGTGGAAGAGTTTGACAGAAACTTTCCTCATAAGGAGAAGCTTGTGCTTCCGGGACAATTGGGATGACGGGGAACGGCATTATGAATTACAGGATCATAGATAAAGACAGGTATTACAGAAAGGGAGTATTCAGGCATTTTACGGAAGATGCAAAGTGCTCCATGTCCATGACGGCGAAGGTCGACGTGACCGACCTCGTCAGGTCCTCAAAAGAGCGGGGAAAGAGGTTCTATCTCGATTTCCTGTATATACTCACGAAGGTACTGAACTCCAGGGAGGATTACAGGATGGGATACCTTTGGCAGACGGATGAACTGATCTGCTATGATACCATAAATCCCACGCAGTACGTTTTTCACGAAGATACAGAAACCTGCACGCCGGTCTATTCCACATATTATGAGGATTATGATATGTTCTATGATAACGCTCAAAAGGATCTTGAGAAGGCAAAAATGACCGGGGAGTATCTCCTGGATGCGGAAGCTCATCCCAACTGGTTCGACGCATCATACATCTCATGGCTTTCCTATGACTCATTTAATATCGAGCTTCCGGACGGATATCTCTATTTTGCTCCAATAGTGAACTGGGGAAGATACAGAGAGGAAGACGGAAGACTCATGATGCCCGTTACGGTCAGGCTGAACCATGCCATAGCAGACGGATTTCTGACTGCGAACGTGTTCAGGCTTCTCGAACAGGAGATGAAGCATTTCTGCAATGACAGAGTCAGGTAACGGAAGGATATTGGGATGAAAGAAAAAAAGATAGTGCCGGTAAATGAAAACCTCATATCTGCCGCGGCAGTAATACACAGTCTCTCTTGGAAGGAGTCCCATCGTTCGTTCTGCACTCCTGAGTTCATAGAGCTCCATTCTCCCGGACATCAGCTGGAATACATAAAGGAGAAGATCGGGAATGGGAGCGATTTTTACATGCTTCTTGATCCCGAGCCTGTGGGAATAGTATCAGTGACAGGAGATCTGATAGAGGATCTGTATGTCCTTCCGGATATACAGAACAGAGGATACGGTACGGAACTTCTCCGATATGCCATAGACCTGTGCAAAGGCACTCCGTCTCTCTGGATACTTGAGAACAATGACAGAGCCAGAAGACTGTATCAAAGGGAAGGCTTCAGGGAGACCGGAAGAAGGAATGAGATCACAGAAGGACTCGATGAGATAGAACTCTCCCTTGAGAGTGAAAACTTCAGGGAGGAATAACAGGATGATAAGACTTTGCCGGTTGAATGAAGAGAACAGGGTGAAGGCGGCCGGGCTGAGCGTAAAGGAGCATCAGAAGGGGTATCTTGACTCTGCTCCAGGCATCATTGCAAGGGAAGAAGTCTACAGAGACTGCAACGGAAGAGTCTATGTAATAGAGAATGACGGAGAGGCTATAGGTCTTGCCCTTGTAAGAGAGTTTAAGGAAGAACCGCTGGGCTATGATCTGCAGCAATTCATGATAGACGGAAGATATCAGGGAAGAGGATACGGTTCAGAGGCCCTTAAACTGATATTGGAAGAACTTTCAGAAGAAAGACACTATGACCAGGTAGAGGTATGTGTCAAGAAAGACGACAGGGAGGCTATAGGCCTGTATCTGAAGAATGGTTTTAAGGATTCGGGATATGTGGATGAGAATGTTCCGGATGCCATAAACATGATAAGAACACTAAACATATGAAAGGAACGGATCGACAGGGATGAAGAAGGAACTGATGGCATATTGCGGACTTGACTGCGAGACCTGTGACGCCAGGCTGGCGACGATAAGAGATGATGATGAACTCAGAAAAAAGACAGCAGATCTGTGGACGGAACTTAACGGAGTAGAGATCACTCCTGCCATGATAAACTGTCTCGGATGCAGAGTCGACGGCCCGAAGACTCCTTTCTGTGAGTCTCTCTGTCCGATAAGACAGTGTGCTCTCGGGAAAGGCGTCGAGACCCGTGGAGAGTGTGCTTCGCTGGACAACTGCGATATCATTAGGATGATAACCGACAACAACGAGGAGGCATACAGACGTCTCAGGGAATGAGATGACGGGTTCACATGGAAATACTGAGTTATTTTGAGACGGAAGACAGGGATCACTGGTATAAGGAGATAGGAAGGAGCGACTGGGACGCAGCATCATTCCTCCAGTGGCTGATACGGGAAGGGAGATTTTTTGAGACTCTTGGCGAAAGATCCCGGCTCCTGCTGCTTACAGAGGGAGACGAGCTGATATCCTTTTGCACATATTCCGAGACCGATGATATCCCGGATACAGAGCTTACCCCATGGATAGGCTTCGTATACACTTTCCCCGCACACAGGGGACACCGCAATGTCGGGAAACTGATCTGTAGAGCAGAGGAGATCGCAGCGGAAGAGAATGCCGAGAGGGTATACATTTCAACGGATCATACGGGGTTATATGAGAAGTATGGTTATTCCTATTTTACATCTGCAGTCGATATCCACGGAAACAGTTCAAGGATATATTCAAAAGAGATACAGAAGAGGTAATGACGGAAAGGAACAGAGATATGGAATACATAAGGGTGAATAATGATAATCTTGAGAAGGAGCATATATGCTGTGCCATCTCGAACAATTCCGATATACAGGTCTCATCTAAGAAGGCATGGCTGAAAGAGAGGTTCAATGAAGGACTCGTCTTTCTAAAGAGTATTGAAAGAGGCAAATGTTTCATAGAATACATTCCCGCAGAGAATGCATGGAATCCCATAGAAGCCCCTGGGTACATGTATATAGACTGCCTGTGGGTGTCCGGGTCCTTTAAGGGACACGGGTATTCCAGCGATCTTCTTAACGCATGCATCGAAGACAGCCGCATGAAGGGGAAAAAAGGGCTGTGCATACTTTCTTCTGAAAAGAAGAGACCTTTCCTTGCGGACCCTAAGTATCTGAAACATAAGGGCTTTGACGTCTGTGATGAATCGGATAACGGCATACAGCTCTGGTATCTGCCATTTGAAGAACAGGCGGACAAACCGCATTTCAGGGAATGTGCAAGACATCCCCATATCGATGAGAAAGGCTATGTGCTCTTCTATACGAGTCAGTGCCCCTTCAATGCAAAGTATGTACCGGTCCTTGAGAAGACCGCCTCTGAACACGGGATACCATTTAAGGCTGTTTATCTGGAAAGCCTGAATGATGCCAGAAATGCACCGACTCCCGTGACGACATATGCCCTGTTCCGGAATGGAAAATATGTGACTAACGAACAGATGAACGAAGCCAGATTCCTGAAACTGGTGACAAAACAGGAGGAATAGACATAAATGGTCAAGAATGAGATATATATCGGCCTGAACGATGCAGTGAGGAAAGAACAGCTGTTCGAGACCTCA
>JAEEGH010010741.1_pt1 | contig 20930 bp, 17 predicted proteins | sample 9134181 | NCBI WGS metagenome assembly JAEEGH01 (sample SAMN16246544, study PRJNA631951) | gut metagenome | biome: gut microbiome; feature: rumen; material: DP-attached | host: Bos | place: Iran: Karaj | collected 2018-10
TCAGGACATCCCCCCCTACGTCATTGCAGGCAAGGAGCCCGTGCGCTTCGCAGGCATCAACCTCATCGGACTGCGCCGTCGCGGCTTCAGCAACGAGACCATCGAGATCATTCACGACACCTATCGCATCATCTACGAACAGGGCATACTGAAAGATGGCATCATGGAGGCTCGCATGAAATATCCCGACTCTAAGGAAGTAGAATACATCTGCTCTTTTATTGAGAAATCAAAACGAGGCATTATACGATAAGTAGCAACGAAAACACTTATTGTCATAACAGGACCCACAGCTGTCGGCAAGACGGAACTTTGTTTACAGATAGCGCAACACTTCGGCATACCCATCATCAATGCCGATTCGAGACAAATCTATCGTGAACTAAGAATAGGAACTGCCGCACCTACCGAAGAACAATTGCGGCTGGTGCGGCATTATTTTGTGGGCATACTGGGCATAGGCGAGTACTACAGCGCTGCCATCTACGAGCAACAGGTAATGGCACTTATCGACGAGCTCTTCAAGCAAAGTGATTATGCACTCCTTACAGGCGGAAGCATGATGTATATCGATGCGGTGTGCAACGGTATTGACGACATACCTACAGTCGATGAAAAGACGCGCGACCTGCTGAAACGACGACTCAAAGAAGAGGGTCTGGAAGCGCTTTGCGAAGAACTGAAGCTACTGGATCCTGAGCACTATGCTATCGTGGACAAACAAAATCCGCGCCGAGTGGTGCATGCACTCGAGATTTGCATCATGACAGGGAAAACCTATACATCCTTCCGAACCAACGAACGGAAGCAGCGACCCTTCCGTATTCTGAAGATTGCGCTCAACCGTCCTCGGGAAGAACTCTACAATCGCATCAATCTGCGCGTTGACCAGATGATGGACAGCGGACTGCTCGACGAAGCTCGCCTACTCTATCCGCAACGCCATCTCAACGCTCTCAACACCGTAGGCTACAAAGAACTGTTTGCCCATCTCGAAGGCAAATGGGAACTCAGCGAAGCAGTGGAGCGCATGAAGGGCAACACACGACGATATGCCCGCAAACAACTCACGTGGTTCAAGAACGATCCCGACATAAAATGGATTGAACTTAAGAACGACACAACAGCAGAAGAAATTATCAGGAACCTAAATACACCTTATTCTATATGAGCACCAATTCTCAACATACTCCGAACGGTATAGTCACCTTCTTCAAGAAAACAGCAGCCTACTGCAAGACTGCTCTCCACGCAACATGGAAAGGATTTTGCTGGTTCTTTAAGGGACGCCCCTGGTACATCAAGATTCTTTCTACGCTGCTGACTCTTGTTCTGATGCTGATGCTCTACCTGCTTGCAGTAGATAACAACTTCCTCTATCTGTTTGGAAAATCGCCCAGCATGCACACCGTGAAGAACACCCGCCCAGCCCAAGCCTCTGAGATCTATAGCGCCGACAGTGTGCTGATAGGAAAGTTCTTCAGCGAGAACCGCACACCAGTGACCTACGAAGAGGTGAACCCCGTATTCTGGCAGGCTCTCATCGACACCGAGGATGAACGGTTCTACCATCACTTCGGAATAGACTTCCAAGCGCTGTTTGCTGCCCTGAAAGACTACGTTGTCCATCATGATGCACGCGGAGCATCGACCATTACGCAGCAACTGGCCAAAAACTTGTTCCGTGTGCGAACGGAATACTCCACCGGAGTGCTGGGCAATGTGCCAGGACTGAAGATGCTCATCATGAAGAGCAAAGAATGGATCACAGCAGTAAAGCTGGAAGCCAACTTCACGAAAGAAGAGATTCTCACGATGTATGCCAACACCGTGGATTTCGGTTCCAATGCATTCGGCATCAAGACTGCCAGCAAGACCTATTTCGGCAATACGCCCAAAGAACTCACCCCCGATCAGGCCGCTATACTGGTAGGCATGCTGAAAGCTACCACCTATTATAATCCACGGCTGAACCCAGAGAATTGCAAGAAGAGGCGCAACACCGTGCTCGACCTAATGCTCAAGCACAACCACCTCACCGCATTACAATGCGACACGCTACAGAAGAAAGACATCACGCTCGACTATAGCGTGGAGAAAGTGTATGACGGCCAAGCCACATACTTCCGTGAGGAACTCTCCGACTATCTGCACGACTGGTGCAAGGAAACAGGACTGGACCTCTACACTTCCGGTCTGAAGATATACACCACCATCGATACCCGCATGCAACGCTACGCTGAAGAGGCTGCATGGGATCAGATGAAACAGATTCAGAAGCGCTTCAATGACCACTGGGGCAGAACAAATCCCTGGCAGAACGAACGTCACGAGGAGATACCCAACTTCATTGAAAACATAGCCAAGCGACTGCCCGTCTATAAGTATTTGCAACGCCGCTTCCCTGAGCAACCCGACTCCATAGACTACTACCTCAACCTGCCCCACCCCGTCAAGCTCTTCAGCTATGAAGGTGCCATAGAGACAGAGATGTCCACGCTCGACTCCATACGCTACATGGAGCACTTCATGCATTGCGGATTCGTAGCGATGGAGAGTGAGACAGGACACGTGAAGGCATGGGTAGGCGATGTAGATTTCGACACTTGGAAATACGACAAGGTGACGGCAATGCGCCAACCTGGATCTACGTTTAAGCTCTTCGTTTACACCGAGGCAATGAAACAAGGCATGTCGCCCTGCGACCGTCGCGTTGACTCCTATTTTTCCATGAAAGTATATGATGCAGAACAGAAGAAAGAAGTTATCTGGGCTCCCACAAATGCCAACGGCTACTTCACAGGTCTCGATACTCCTCTGAAGTCGGCTTTTGCACAGAGCATCAACTCTATTGCTGTGAAGATAGGACAAGAAGTTGGCATCGATCGCATCGCAAAGACCGCCCACGATATGGGCATCAAGAGCAAGCTCGACGAGACACCTTCACTGGCCCTGGGCTCCAGCGACGTGAACTTGCTCGAACTGGTGAACTCCTACTCCACAGTTGTCAACGATGGTAAGTACCACGACCCCATCCTCGTCACTCGCATTCTCGATCGTGACGGAAATCTCGTCTACAGCGCACCTACAGACACAAAAGAGGTCATCTCCTACCGTAGTGCATTTCTCATGCAGCAAATGCTAATGGCAGGCATGCGAGAGCCTGGTGGCACAAGCATGAATATGTGGGGCTTTGTGCGCAACTTTGCCGATACGGACTTTGGCGGTAAGACTGGCACTTCGAACAATCACTCCGATGCCTGGTTTATAGGTGTCTGCCCGAAGCTCGTCTGTGGTGCTTGGGTAGGTGGTGAATATCGCGCCATTCACTTCCGCACGGGGCAGTTGGGACAGGGTTCTCGTACAGCATTACCCATCTGCGGAGCTTTCTATCAGAAAGTGCTCAGCAATCCACTTTTCTCAGCATATCGCGGACGTTTCGTCAAGAAAGACGACCCCACTATTGAAAACAGCATGTACCAATGCTCTTATGTCTATTATAATCCTAACGACAGCATTTCGTCAGATAGCTTGGGAAACTGGAACGTAAAGCAAAATAACGAGGAAGAAGGCGCATCGCAGAACGAGACCGAAGCCCAGCAAGCCGAACCTGCGGCAACTGAGCAATAAGCCGATTGCTTCATATTCTAAAGAACGATTCGACTCCAAGAATGCCTGCATGGAACTGGACTTAGACAATAAAGAGTGGCAAGATGCCCTCCAGATCGTCAACTTTACCCGTCGTTCGCTTTTCCTCACAGGAAAGGCTGGCACTGGTAAATCAACGTTCCTGCGATACGTGGCTAAGAACACGAAGAAGAAGCACGTCATTTTGGCTCCTACCGGTATTGCTGCCATTAATGCTGGAGGTTCTACACTTCACAGTTTTTTCCGCTTACCATTCCATCCACTTCTACCTAACGACCGCCAGTATGACCGTAGGCACATTCGTGAGACACTAAAATATACCAATGCCCAACGCAAGCTGTTGCGCGAAGTAGAACTCATCATCATCGATGAGATATCCATGGTACGCGCTGACATCATCGATTTCATTGACAAAGTGCTTCGCATCTATACACGCAACTACGAGCCATTCGGCGGCAAACAGTTGCTACTCGTGGGCGACATCTACCAGTTGGAACCTGTACTCAAAGAAGAAGACCGCCAGCTACTGAGCCCTTTCTACTCATCGGCTTATTTTTTCAATGCTAAGGTTTGGCAGCAGATGCAGCTCGTCAGCATTGAGCTTCGCAAAGTCTATCGGCAACGCGACGACTTCTTCATCGGACTGCTCGACCGCATCCGTCAGAACCAGGCAACAGCAAAGGACCTGGAAAGTCTTAATTCACGTGTTGAGAAGAGTGTGGTGAATAAAGATGAGACAAACCCAAGAATGAAGATTATCCTTGCTGCTCGCCGCGATGTGGTGGACTATACTAATGAGCAGAGACTCTCAGAACTGCCAGGTGCACCTACCATATTCTACGGTAACATCAGCGGCGACTTTCCTGAATCCTCGCTCCCCACACCGATGGAGTTGCAGGTGAAGCCTGGTGCACAGATCATCTTCATCAAGAACGACAAAGAGAAACGATGGGTGAACGGCACGTTGGGTATCATCATCGAGATTGACGAAGATGCAGGCATCATCACAATTGCCAACGAAGAGGGAATTGAATTTACCGTGGAACGTGAGGTATGGGAGAATATCCGTTACACATTCAACGAGAAAGAGCAGAAGATTGAAGAGCAACTGCTCGGCACCTACACACAATTTCCCCTGCGTCTGGCATGGGCTATCACCGTGCACAAGAGTCAGGGCCTCACATTCAATCAGGTTGACATCGACTTTACAGGCGGTGTCTTCGCCGGAGGACAGACTTATGTTGCACTGTCACGCTGCACCTCGCTGCAAGGCATCACGCTCAAAGCTCCCATTCGTCAGCAAGACATCTTTGTGCGCTCCGAAGTCATTCAGTTTGCCCGGCGCTACAATGACCAGTCGCTCATCGACAGAGCCATGCAGGAAGGCAAAGCCGACCGCCAGTACCACGATGCCATCAAGGCGTTTGACCAAGGTGACTTTGCATCCTTCCTTGATCATTTCCTATTAGCCATCCACAGTCGTTACGACATTGAGAAGCCACTCGCCAAACGATATATTCGACACAAGTTGGAACTGATTAACCGCCAGAAAGCTGAAATAGCAATGCTCAGAAAGGAGAAAGCCGAACGCGACAAAACGTTGAAACGACTGGCAGCCGAATACACACTCTTGGGAAAAGAGTGCGAGCAGGAGCACATGAGCGATGCAGCCATTCGCAACTACCAAAAAGCACTCGAACTCTATCCCGATGCCGCTGAAGCACGCCGCAGACTCAAAAGACTCTCAAAAAGCGAACAGTGAATGGAGCATCCTCAAACTGTGCGCCCACACATTGATTTTTATCAAAAATTTATCAAAAAAAGTTTGCAAGACCAAAAAGTATTGCATACCTTTGTCAACGTTATCCTGAAAACAATCTTTTTACCTTAAAAAAGAACTAATACCTATTGAAGATAAAGCGACCGTCTGTGAAGACCGTCGCTTTTGCTTTTTTTCTAAAAACCTTTACTTTCTCTTTGCATTTTGATAGCTAATTTGTACCTTTGCAACACATTTTGCAAAATATCAGAATTTCTAAATTATATGCTTACACTCAAACTCATTACTGAAGAGACCGAACGTGTGATTCGTGGTCTCGAGAAGAAACATTTCAAAGGTGCCAAAGAAGCCATTGACAATGTCCTGGCTATCGACAAACAGCGTCGTGAGGCTCAGCAGCAGCTGGACAAGAACCTGAACGAGCTGAAACAACAGTCTGGCATGATAGGCCGGCTCATGAAGGAAGGCAAACGCGAAGAAGCTGAAGCTATCAAACAGCAGGTGGCTACGCTCAAGGAGAGTTCAAAGCAGCTGGAGGATGAGATGCAGAAGGCTCAGGAGGAAATGAATCGCCTGCTATGCCAAATCCCCAATATCCCTTATGATGAAGTGCCCGAAGGTGCTGCCGCTGAAGACAATCACGTAGTGAAGTCGAACTTGAAGGAATGTACCGATGGCGACACCGTAGGCAACTGGAATGTGAACCCCAAACTGGGCATCGACAATCCCCTGCCACACTGGGAATTAGCAAAGAAATACAACCTCATCGACTTCGACTTGGGTGTGAAGATTACGGGTGCAGGATTCCCTGTCTATATCGGCAAGGGAGCCCGACTGCAGCGCGCACTCATCAACTTCTTCCTGGACGAGGCCCGGGCTTCAGGCTATACTGAAATCATGCCTCCCACTGTGGTCAACGCAGCTTCGGGCTACGGCACAGGACAGCTGCCCGACAAGGAGGGTCAGATGTATCACTGCGAGGTTGACGATTTCTACCTCATCCCCACAGCCGAGGTACCTGTCACCAACATCTACCGTGATGTGATTCTCGACGAGAAAGACCTGCCCATCAAGAACTGCGCCTACACGGAGTGCTTCCGTCGTGAGGCTGGTTCCTACGGTAAGGATGTGCGCGGTCTGAACCGTCTGCACGAGTTCTCGAAGATTGAGATTGTACGCATCGACAAGCCCGAACACTCGAAGGAGAGCCACAAGGAGATGCTGGCACACGTCGAGGGACTGCTCAAGAAGCTCGAACTGCCCTATCGCATCCTGTTGCTCTGCGGCGGTGACCAGAGCTTCACCAGCTCCATCTGCTACGACTTCGAGGTCTATTCAGAGGCACAGGGCCGCTGGCTCGAAGTATCGTCGGTGAGCAACTTCGACACCTATCAGGCTAACCGTCTGAAGTGTCGCTACCGTCGTTCCGACACCAAGAAGACGGAGCTCTGCCACACGCTCAACGGATCGGCTCTCGCTCTGCCTCGCATCGTGGCCGCCCTGCTGGAGAACAACCAGACGGCTGAGGGCATACGCATTCCGAAGGCATTGGTACCCTACACAGGCTTCGACATGATTGACTAAACAAATACTATAACTAAGCAAAAATGAATAAGATTGTCAGAAAAGAACAGTTCTCCGAGAAGGTATTCCTCTTCGAGATTGAAGCTCCGCTGATTGCCATGAGCCGCAAGGCGGGCAACTTTGTCATCGTTCGTGTTGACAAGAAGGGCGAGCGCATGCCTCTCACCATTGCCGGAGCCGATACGGAGAAAGGCACCATCACACTGGTGGTGCAGATGGTGGGTCTCAGTTCAAAGAAGCTCTGCGCCCTGAACGAAGGCGACTTCATTGCCGATGTGGTAGGCCCGCTGGGCAATCCCACCCACATCGAGAAGTTTGGCACAGTGGTCTGCGCAGGCGGCGGTCTGGGCGTTGCCCCCATGCTGCCCATCATTCAGGCACTGAAGGCTGCCGGCAACCGCGTACTGTCGGTGATGGCAGGCCGCTCGAAGGATCTTATTATATTAGAAGATAAGGTACGCGAGAGTTCCGACGAGGTAATCATCATGACCGATGACGGTTCTTATGGTGAGAAGGGCGTGGTGACCGTCGGCATTGAAAAGTTCATTGAACAGGAGCATGTCGATAAGGTGTTTGCCATCGGTCCTCCTATCATGATGAAGTTCTCGAACCTAACTGCCCAAAAGCACAACATTCCCTGCGAGGTGTCGCTGAACACCATCATGGTGGATGGCACTGGCATGTGCGGTGCCTGCCGACTCACCATCGGTGGCAAGACGAAATTCGTATGCATTGATGGCCCAGAGTTCGACGGTGCTCTTGTCGATTGGGATGAGATGTTCAAGCGCATGGGAACCTTCAAGCGTGCTGAGCAAGACGAGCTGGAGCATTATGCGGAGCATCTGGCTTCCGAGACCTCCGAGAACTCCGAGAACTCCGAGACCTCAGAGAAATCAGAGAAATCAGAAATCTCAGAACAGCCACTCTCATCTCTCACCGACCGCGATGCCGAATGGCGAAAAGAGCTTCGCGCTTCGATGAAGCCCAAGGAGCGCACACAGATAGAGCGCGTGGTGATGCCCGAGCTCGATCCAGTCTATCGTGCTACGACCCGTACCGAGGAAGTAAACATCGGACTGACAAAGGAGATGGCAATGACTGAGGCCAAACGCTGTCTGGACTGCGCTAAGCCCAGCTGCGTAGAGGGCTGTCCAGTCAACATCAACATTCCGTCGTTCATCAAGAACATAGAGCGCGGCGACTTCCTCTCGGCAGCCAAGGTGCTCAAGCAGACCTCTGCCCTACCCGCTGTCTGTGGTCGTGTTTGTCCGCAGGAGAAGCAGTGCGAAAGCAAGTGCATACACCTGAAGATGAACGAACCTGCTGTAGCCATCGGCTATCTGGAGCGTTTCGCTGCCGACTACGAGCGCGAGAGCGGCAACATCGCCCTGCCTGAGATTGCCCCTTCAAACGGCATCAAGGTAGCTGTTGTGGGTTCCGGCCCTGCTGGGCTGTCGTTTGCAGGCGATATGGTGAAGAAAGGCTACGATGTCTATGTGTTTGAGGCACTCCACGAGATTGGCGGCGTGCTGAAGTACGGCATTCCCGAATTCCGTCTGCCCAACAAGATTGTTGACGTAGAGATTCAGAATCTGGCCAAGATGGGTGTCCACTTCCAGACTGATGTCATTGTGGGAAAGACCATCTCTGTAGAGCAGTTGGAGAAGCAAGGCTTCAAAGGCATCTTCGTAGGCTCTGGTGCAGGTCTGCCCAACTTCATGAACATCCCCGGTGAGAACAGCATCAACATCATGTCGTCGAACGAGTATCTGACCCGTGTGAACCTCATGGATGCTGCCAACCCTTCAACCGATACCCCCATCAACCCTGCTAAGAGCGTGCTCGTAGTGGGCGGTGGCAACACGGCTATGGACTCTTGCCGCACAGCTAAGCGACTCGGTGCCGATGTCACGCTGGTCTATCGCCGCTCAGAAGTAGAGATGCCAGCCCGTCTGGAAGAGGTGAAGCATGCCAAGGAAGAGGGCATTCACTTCCTCACGCTCCACAACCCCATCGAGTATATTGCCGACGAGCAGGGTGCCGTGAAGCAGGCCGTGCTACAGGTGATGGAACTGGGCGAGCCAGATGCCTCGGGGCGTCGTTCGCCAGTGCCTGTTGAGGGCAAGACTGTCACACTCGATGTTGATCAGGTGATTGTGGCTGTGGGTGTGAGCCCCAACCCGCTCGTTCCGAAGTCAATCGAAGGTCTCGAACTGGGACGCAAGAACACGATTGTGGTCAACGAGGGCATGCAGTCATCGCGTAGCGAAATCTTTGCTGGTGGCGACATTGTGCGCGGTGGTGCTACGGTCATCCTCGCGATGGGTGACGGTCGCAAGGCTGCTCAGCACATGGACGAACACTTGCAGAAGCAGTAACCAAGATTTCCGGAGTACTACTCTATAAAAAATAAGTTTGCAAAACATCTGTTTCATCTGCTTCCATCTGCATCTCACTGAATATCAAACAATTACAGAGGTAACAGATAGAAGCAGATGTTTTTTATCTGCACCGAGCGTAAGCATCTATCTATCAATGGATTAAGAAGAGGAAGCAGATGAAACAGATGTTTTGCAAACTTTTTTCTATTGATAGTAGTATTTTTATCGCACTGTGTGTTTTAGTGCAAATCACAACACGTTTTAGCCAACATCACATCACGATTTAGGTTATTTCACAACATGATTTAGGCTATATCACATCACGTTTCTGGCTATACCACATCACGATTTAGCCTAAATGACGTTCACACTCAAAGCGAATGACGTTTTCACTCAAAGTGAATGACGTTTTCACTCAAAGCGAATGACGTTCCCGCTCCCGCCATGCTTCTGAAACGTTCAGAAAAATAGTGGAAGGGAAACTTTGGCTATATGAAAACTTTGTACTACCTTTGCGCACCGATAAGAGAGGTGTTTTTTATTCAAGACTATGAACGGACTTTATACCATCATCCTGCTCATCATGAGCAACATCTTCATGACACTGGCCTGGTACGGACATCTGAAGCTGTCGGAATCAGGCATCAGCAACAACTGGCCGCTCTTCGGAGTGATTGTCTTCTCCTGGGGCATCGCCTTTCTGGAGTATTGCTGTCAGGTGCCAGCCAACCGCCTGGGCTTTGTTGACAATGGCGGACCTTTCAACCTGATACAATTAAAGGTGATTCAAGAGTGCATCTCACTGGCAGTCTTTTGCATCATTGCTAACATCATGTTTCAGGGTACACATCTGCATTGGAACCATATCCTGGCCTTCCTGCTCATCATCTGTGCCGTCTATCTTGTGTTCGTGAAATAATGACTACGGCCACCCTTTCTCCCACTGCCGAACAGGAGCTGGCCGCGCTCGACCACAAGCTGCGGAAACTGTTCGTGAAAGCCTTTGCCACCTATCACCTTCTGGCCGACGGTGATCATGTGCTCGTTGGTCTCTCGGGCGGAAAAGACTCACTCTTCCTACTGCAGATGATGGGACGGCAGATGCGTATTCATCACCCTCACTTCCGCGTAGAGGCACTTCATGTGCGCATGCAGAACATCAGCTATGAGACCTCAACCGACTATCTGGAACGCTTCTGTCAACAGCTCGACATTCCACTGCACATACGCATCACGAGTTTCGACGTGAACGATGCCGAACACTCATCAGGCCGCGATTTGCGCCGACAGAAGTCACCCTGTTTCCTCTGCTCCTGGAACCGAAGAAAGCAACTGTTCAATCTGGCACAAGAACTGGGATGCAACAAGATTGCGCTGGGACATCATCAAGACGACATCATTCATACGACGCTCATGAACCTCACTTTTCAGGGACGTTTCGGCACAATGCCAGCTTTGCTCAAAATGAAGAAGATGCCCCTTTCCATCATTCGCCCGCTCTGCATGATGGAGGAACGCGACATTGCTCGCTATGCCGAGCTGAGCGGATACGAGAAACAACTGAAGAACTGTCCATACGAACACGACAGCCATCGCACAGACATTCACGAGCTCTTTGCTCTCGCAGAGCACATGAATCCCGATGCCCGACATTCCATTTGGAATGCTCTCAACACGGCAGGGAAACTGACGGAAGACTATTAAAAACACTTAATTCTTCACAGCTCTTTTCTTTTATTACAAAGAAATGAATATCTTTGTAATTTATAAAACAGAAAAGAGCTTTCACATGAAACAGAAACTGATATTCTTATTTTGCCTGTTGCTCACCTTGCCATTTACCACGGTCGATGCACAGCGCAACAAACACACCACTGCAAAGAAGAAAAAAGCGAAGACGGCTCTTCAAGATGAGAATCCTAAGTTCACTTCTATGCTCGAATCGCTTGCAAAAGTCACTATCATCGACAGCACCGTGGTTGACAGCGCACAGTTCCTCAAAGCTATCTACACTAACCATGAGGAAGGGCGGCTCACCACCTATCAAGAGTTCTTCAAGAAGGAGGGCGATGGCATTGTCTATGTGAATGAGCTAGGCAACCGCTGCATCTACTCACAAAAGGACGAGCAGACTGGCAGTAAAATGCTGTACCAAAGCTATTTACTATCAGACGGATGGACAGAAGGAGAACCTTTGGAGGGAGCAGAAGGCAACTTTGGGCTCTACGATTTCGATTGCCCTTATTTGATGCCCGATGGTGTGACACTTTATTTCTGTGCACGTGGCTCCGACGGTCTGGGCGGATATGACATCTACCGCACTCGCATTGATGATAAGACAAGAAAAATTCTGCGCCCGGAGAATCTCGGACTGCCTTTTAACTCAGAGCGTAACGACTATATGTACGTCATTGACGAACAAAATCAATTAGCCTACTTTGTGAGCAACCGTCGCCAACCAAACGGCAAAACTTGCGTCTATACATTCATTCCCTTCGAGTCGCGCTCTACAGTGACAGCCGACGAGGACAAACTTCGCTCTTTAGCTCGCATTGACCGCATTGCCGACACATGGGGCAACCATACCGATCGAGATGCCGCTTTACAACGTAAACGCACAGCGATGGAGAACGCATACGCTCAGTCTGTTTGTCAAAACGAGCCTGAGTTCCAGTTCGTTATCAACGATGAGACCACCTATACCAGCATGAATGACTTCCGTGCAGCCTCCAGCCGCACACAAGCCAAGGAACTGCAAGACGTGCGCAAGAAACTCACTTCGCTCGAACAGGCACTCATCAAGAAGCGCAACTATTACCGCAGTGCGTCAAGCTTAGAGCGTCGAGATTTGAGAAAGGAGATTCTGAAGGACGAACAGCAAGCTACGGCTTACTACAAGAAAATACGCACCCTCGAGAAGAACATACGTAACGCAGAAAACAAATAGAATACTATGGAGAAAAAGACCTTTGCCCCTTCAGAACTGATCATCAATGAAGACGGTTCGTGTTTTCACCTGCATCTGCGCCCCGAACAGCTGGCCGACCGTGTCATCCTGGTGGGCGACCCTGCAAGAGTTAACACCGTAGCTCATCACTTCGACACCAAGGAGTGCGAAGTGAGCAGTCGAGAGTTCCACACCATTACCGGCACCTATAAAGGCAAACGCATCACATGCCAAAGTCACGGCATAGGATGCGACAACATCGACATCGTAGCAAACGAGCTCGACACACTGGCCAACATCGACTATACCACTCGCACAGAGCGCGACGAGCATCGCACGCTCACAATGGTGCGCATCGGCACCTGCGGTGGTCTGCAGCCATTCACGCCTACCGGAAGCTTCGTGGCTTCGGTCAAGAGCATCGGCTTCGACGGACTTCTGAACTACTATGCCGGACGCAACAATGTGTGCGACCTCAAGTTGGAAGAAGCCTTCAAGCAGCACATGAATTGGGATCCCATCAAAGGCGCTCCCTATGTTAGTGTGGCCGATAAGGAACTCATTGAACAGATAGCAAAAGACGACATGGTGCGTGGCTATACCATCTCATGCGGTGGTTTCTACGGTCCACAAGGCCGCGTGCTGCGCGCCCCCATCGCCGATCCTCAACAGAACGAGAAGATTGAGTCTTTTGAATACGACGGCATGCACATCTGCAATTTCGAAATGGAGTCATCGGCACTCGCCGGTCTCGCTTCACTTCTTGGACACCGCGCTATGACCTGCTGCATGGTCATTGCCAACCGCTATGCCAAGGAGATGAACACCGAGTATAAAAACTCTATCGACACGCTCATTGAGAAAGTACTCAATCGCATCTGACAGCAGGGACACATCTTCACTACAGCAATCCAAAACAAAGAAAAATGACATCTTTCGAGAGCGACTATAACAACGGAGCGCATTCCGAAGTGCTCCGCCATCTCATTGAGACCAACGGAGAGCAGAGCCTGTCGTACGGCTTCGACCAGTGGAGTGAATCAGCGCGACACAAGATTCGCACCGCCTGCCAGTGTCCCGATGCCGAGATATTTTTCCTCGTAGGAGGTACTCAGACCAATGCCACCGTCATTGACGGAGTGCTCACTGGCTACGAAGGAGTAATAGCCGTTGACACAGGCCACATCAACGTTCACGAGTCTGGGGCTGTTGAAGCCTTCGGCCACAAAATCATCATTTTACCCTCGCACAATGGCAAACTGACTGCCGACGACCTGCGCGATTTCCATAATCGGTTCTATGCAGATCCCGTCTATGAGCACATGGTCATTCCCGGCATTGTCTATATCACTTTTCCCACCGAGTTGGGAACGCTCTATAAAGCAAGCGAGATCGAAGCCATCTATCAGCTCTGCCAGAATTACGAAGTGCCTCTCTTCATCGATGGCGCCCGACTGGGCTACGGACTCATGTCAGACGAATGTGACTTCGATCTTCCCTGGCTGGCCCATCATTGCGATGTATTCTACATAGGTGGCACCAAGGTAGGTGCGCTATGCGGTGAGGCCGTTGTCTTTCCCCGTGGCAATGCTCCGCGTCATTTCTTCAACATTGTGAAACAGCACGGAGCCTTGCTCGCTAAGAGCCGTCTGGCTGGTGTGCAGTTCGATGCTCTCTTCACCGACGGTCTCTACTTCAACATTGCCCGTCATGCCATAGAGAAAGCCATGCAGATGCGCCAACTCTTCAAGGATGCAGGCCTCAGCATAACCGATTCGCCCACCAATCAGCAATTCGTGGTGCTCACCCCCGCTCAGATTGAGCAAATCAGAAAAACAATCGCCTTCGAGACTTGGGAACCCATCGATGACAATCACACCCTCTGTCGTTTCGTCACCAGCTGGGCCACTACCGATGCAGACATGCAAGAGCTGGCATCTGCCCTAAAAGCACTATAGCCTTCAGCTTTACGTTTTTCCCCAACCATCTCCCATCATGTCCACTTCACCGTTGTCCTCATCCATTCTCAGCGAAGACACCATCTGCGCACCAGCCACTGCTCCAGGCGGTGCGCTTGCCATCATCCGCATCAGCGGTCCTCAGACCCTGCCCATCGTCAGTTCCGTATGTCGATGCGTAACAGCAGCCACTCCTGCAAACACCGTCCACTACGGCCACATAGCCAACGGTTCCGAGGTCATCGATGAAGTCATGGTCACCATCTTCCGCTCCCCCCATTCCTATACAGGTGAAGACAGTGCGGAAATCTCCTGTCACGGCTCACGCTACATCATTCAGCAGATTCTCGACCTTCTCATAAAGCAAGGATGCCGCATGGCCAATCCCGGAGAATTCACTCAGTGTGCTTACCTCAACGGCAAGCTCGACCTATCGCAAGCCGAGGCCGTAGCCGATCTCATCGCATCTAACAACAAAGCCACCCACGACATCGCTCTCTCACAGTTACGCGGACATTTCTCCTCCGACCTTTCCCGATTACGCGAACATTTGCTAAAGCTCACCTCTCTCTTGGAGCTTGAACTCGACTTCTCCGATCACGAAGACCTTGAGTTTGCCGATCGTACCGAACTACTCCAGCTCGCCCAGCAAATAGAATCCCACATTGCTCGTCTTGCCAAGAGTTTTGAGACAGGTCAAGCCTTGAAGCAAGGCATACCCGTTGCCATCGTTGGTAAGACCAATGTAGGCAAGAGCACCCTGCTCAACCGCCTGCTCGGCGACGATCGCGCCATTGTCTCCAACATACATGGCACCACACGCGACACCATCGAAGACACCATCGACATACAAGGAGTCACCTTCCGCTTCATCGACACGGCAGGCATCCGCCAGACCACCGACGAGGTAGAACAGATTGGCATCATCCGCACCTATCAAGCCATTGCCAAAGCGCGCATCGTCCTTTGGCTCCTTGACGAGGCTCCCACAGTCACCGAACAGCAAGACATGCAGGAACGCTCTGAAGGAAAGAGGCTCGTCATCGTCATCACAAAATCGGATAAAGGCATATCGTTAGCCAGTGATTTTTCGTTCTTCATTCCTCATTCTTCCCTTATCCAGATTTCCGCCAAGACAGGTCAAGGCATCGAGGCTCTTGAACGTTCAATCTACCAGGCCGCCGATCTCCCCACCCTTTCCTCTTCCGATGTCATTGTCACCAATGCACGTCATTACGATGCGCTTCAGCGTGCCCATGTCAGCATTCTTCATGTCCTTGACGGTCTCACCTCCGGCCTAAGTGGCGATCTTTTGTCTGAAGATCTCCGCCAAACCATCGACCTCCTTTCCGAAATCACAGGTGGCCAGATCACCCCTCAGGAGACCCTCAACAACATCTTCCAACACTTCTGCGTGGGCAAGTAATGAAAAAGCCGCCGATAGTCACGATGGATTATCAGCGGCAGATGCAAAAGAGGAACAATTACCAGGCTGCGTCGAGCACTTTGCCGACCTCAGCGAAGAGATTGTATCAGACGCACTTTCCTGCGATTGTCTGACGGCCTTACGGCGAAGTGGAGCCAGTAGGTGCCGCGAGGCGAACGTTCCAGCAGCAGTTCGTCAAAATCCTCCTTCGACTCATCGCTGATGTCCAGCAGGATGACTGCATACCTCAATGCTTGCTCCATGCCTGCGACGCGGATGTCGACAGCACAGCCAGTCAGGTGGTTTGAGCCTTTGGCACCGCCTATGGCCTTGTTAACTGCCTCACTTCGATAGCCACTGTTGATGATGATGGGGTCATCGCCCTCGCCATAGCGACGGTTCCACTCGTCGCGCAGCATTTCCAACCAACTACAAAGCCTACGAAGATTCTCGATATGTACGTGCGAAGGGATGTTTCCATCAGGTGTCTTCACACTCGTTTTGCACATCTCAGCGAGCGTAAAGTGTGGCGATAAGCGAGTGCAATTAAGCTCGCTTAAATTGCCGAGCGTAGCCACACTCGACGAAGTCAAATGCTCGCTGAGTCGTGCCTGTTTGTTGATACTTACTTCTGTCATAATCTCATGTTTTTTTGATTTTCCTAATGCAACTGTGTAACTGCGTAACTGCGTCACAGCGTCGTCAGAGCATCACAGTGCCAGTCTTCTTATACCTGGCTTTGGTGGTGCCGTTCTCCACGAACTCTTCCACCTTTTCAGCCAGGCGGTCTTTCATCAGGCGGAACACCCGGGCGCGAGCCGACGTGTTGTTCTTCAGCCCAAAGCAGCGCATCACATCGTCGATAGTGAACGTCTCTGGCAGTCGTGCAAAGGCTTCGAAGGTCTTCTGCTTGCGCTGCACATTCACGCTGGCATCCTTCAACTTATTGTCAAAGTAGGCCTCGGCCATTGCGCCAAAGTAGTGGCGCTGACAGGCAAACTGAATGTTAGTGATCAGTTCTGCCAATTGCCAATCCACCTCGTCCGTCTCAAACTCGCCGCACCAGTAGTCGCCGTCCTGCTTCATCTTGTCCCAGTGGCGCATCACGATAAACGGTGCTGAGAAATTCAACCCATGATAAGCACAGCGTTTCAACAACATTTCGTCAGCTTTCGAGTCATTCTCAGCAGCATCCATCATGCGGCGAGCCGTCCAGTCGTAGAGTTCATCGACAATCTTCTGAACCGTCAATTCACCCTTCATCCTATCCAGTTTTTCAGCCCACGCCTTCAAACGGGCATCGCTCTCGAAATCGACATGACTCTCACGATCCATCATCTCAAAGTTGGTAGCAGGCAAAGGAATGCAGGTCAAACGGGTAGCAAGACCACTTCCAAAATTCTGCTCATTTACCTTCTTTTTCAGGGCGATGGGCGTGCCCGTATAAATGAAGTTCCAGGTGACAATGAAGTCCTGAAGGATAGAGTCCACGTTCGAGTACGCCTGACCGTCCTCTTCATTATGGAACGCTTTCAGCTCCATCGAGAACTTGTCAATCCACGAGCCGCCTTTCTGGACGGTGACAGTGTTGTCCAACTCTGTGTCGAACGTCAGCATGTGCAACTGCATTTCTTCGCCATCCACCACCTCAACGGCATTCACCATGTCCTGAATGAACTGAGCATTCGAGGTTCGAGCAGGATGCACGCGGACAACCACTTTGGGCTTCTTGGGCTTCTCCTTGTTCGCGCCCTTCGTCTTCATCAGTTCGCGATAGGCATTGATGGCATCCTTGCCCACCTTGTCGGCAGCGACGATAGGAGCAGCCAGCAGTTTGAACAATCGCGTAGCGAAAGACTTACCGCTGGCAGGGTCGCCAATAATCAGCGTCGAATTGTTCAAACGACGCAGTTCCTCTGGTCGATGGTAGAACCTGTAAGTACACCTTGTCATCAAGGTCATCAGCAGACCGCCACCCACAAACATAGCTGCTGGATACTGATTCTTCTTCAAACCCTTGCAGATGTCCTTCAACAATGGGAACTCCTCACTCAGCGCCTCAATCTGTGCGCCCCAATCCCACAGCCACTGCGCCATATCGTCATCTTTCAGCGTCACCGCCGTCTGCGTTTGCGCTTTCGTGATTTCCAGAAACGTCTTACCCGTGGCCTTTTGGATTGCTTCTTGCATCGCCTTTGAAGGCAGACTGCTGGCATACTTCTTTTCCTTCTGCGCCACGCACTCAGCGGCTGAGGAAACCGTCTGCCCCACGTTTTCATCCCTCTCGTCGATGATCTCCTTAACCCACGGCTGCGACTCAACGATGCGCTGGACAGCGGCTTTGTCACCGTCGAGCATAAGCAGCAGGTCGGTTGCCAGTTTGAGGCTCTCGTTATGGCGGTTCGAGTCGGCTGCGCAGGGCAATTTTTCGCCATAGCGAGCATCAATAATAGACTGTACATCATAGCCACGCCACTTTAAAGCCTCACCCCCGGCCCCTCTCCAGGTAGAGAGGGGGGTAGATACTTCTGCTGATGATTCTTCGCCTTGGGTGCATCCATTCCCCTCGCCCTTTCTCCCACCTGAAGGTAGGAGTGTGGCACGCAATGGAGAGGGGTTAGGGGTGAGGCTTCCCCGGCTATGACCAGCCCTATACTCAGCATCGTATTTCTCAGCAAATTCCTTGTTCTCATAAGTAAATAGTTCCTTGTCAATGTACAAAATATCCGATTCTTTGCAGATGAAGCTCATGCGGCTTGCATCCTTGCAACTTTCGTCAACCTCCACACCAAGCACCTCGGCCATAGCGTGCTGGTTGTCGATGAGATTACCCTTCTTTACGTCGGCTTTGAATACGATTTTCAAGCCCTTTCCTGAAGGGGTGATATAAATGAGCACAATGCCCAACTTCTTCCAGTCCAAGCCCTTTTCGACCCAACCTTGATAGAGCGTCAAAGGCTCTTCAACATGATCAACGTCCATCACCACGAGACCAGTCAACCTGGTAGCACTCTGCTTTCGCCAAGCCCCCAGCTTGCCTTTCTTCGATTGCGTCTCATCAAACGTCGCTTGAAAGATAAATGCAGGCAACTTGCGCTTCAACGAGGCATCATGCGTCTTGCGATACTTGTCGATGTTCTCGTTCCACTTTGTTGCCCTGACGAGGGCCCAAAACTGGGCCTCGTCAACAGGCAACGTAGGATTACTGAAATTCTTCTGATATGCAAACATATAAATCCTTTCTTTTCTTAACACGAATTGCCATTAATTACCCATTAATTTTTCATATAATTAATTCATGATAATTCGTGGTTCATTCGTGGTCATTCGTGTTTAAAACCACAACTTAAAGTACCTGCAAATCAGTAATATAGAACATGTTTTCATGGCGTTCTTCGCCGTTCTTGTCCTGCCAGGGGCGGTGCTTCCAGAAGCCCTTCACCACGTAAGGCTGGTTCTGATAGTACTGCGTTTCACGATTCTTCGAGGCCAGTTCGCCAGTCATCTCACCATAGATGATGTCACCACCACGCTTCATCGTCACGCCACGGCTCTTGAAGTATTCAGAGCTGCCGTCCTGCTTCTGATACTGGCGCTCAGCGTATGCGCCCACCGCTACAATAGTCACTAATGCTTCCATGTCTATAGATCTTTAAAGGTTAACAAAACTCCAACATATCCAACTCATGCTCCATCACCGCATTCTTCGCCTCCTTCGTCTCGCGGTCGATAACCGCCAGAATGCGAGGTGTACCAATCTCCTTGGGAATGCTCTCATACACCTTGATACGCTCCACGCTCTCCTTCACCCAACCGTGCTCCAGACGGCGAATCAGCCAGTTACGCTGCCTCTGCTGTGGTTTGCGGTTGTACTGCTGAAACCTGATTACAAACTTGCCGTCCACAGTCTCTTCCAGCCAGAGACGACCCTCTACCTTCAATCCCTTCTTCAGGGCGTTCATTACAATGTTCTCGTTCTTAAACTCAACTTGTTTCATAATCGATTCGATTTGTGAGCGTCAGGGAAGCGAAGTTTTTAGTTTGAGCTCTTGGTTACATCCGGATAACGTTTCCTCCGCTCACACCCTCGACTCGGTTACTGAATAATGATTTCTGTGGTACCTTTCAGGCGCACCACGCCTCCCCCTTTACCGGCATTCTTCAAGCCGTCGCTCATTAACCACTGCTTGCACTTAAACCGTTGTTCCACCTTGATCATCATCATTGCGCAGACCCTTGTACCGTCCGTCTCGATGCACTTGTGTTGACAACTTGCGCAACAGCGCTTCACTTTCACACCATGAGCGTTCCTAACGCTCGTAATCCTAATTTCTTTTGCCATAATATTACTCCTCAATATTTAGTTCCTTCTTCAGACTCTTAATTTCCTTCTTCTGTTCACGAATCAGTTTCTTCTGGTCATCAATGGTCTCCTTCAGCTCGTTCACCTCAGCCTGCAGACGTTTCACCAGACTTCCATCCTTAGTTGCCTCGACCATCGTCTTGATTTCATCCTTGGTCATAGCCTCCAAGCGATTCATGCCTATGTGAACGAAGAGACCTTCCAGCAGACTCTGCACATCGTAGTACATGTAGCCCTCGCGTTCCAACTCTACTGAGTAGCCGTTCACCATTGTTCTCAGTAGAATAGCGAGCCTCTTGGGCTGCTCCTTTTCCACACTCTTTTCTTTTCTCTGTGCCATACCTTATTTATTATTATTGTTCAACATACTCTGAAAAACCTCTTCACTCTCTTGCTCCTCATCCGGCTCAAAAATCAGAGCCAAATCTATGAGCGTTCCAACGTATAAAATTCTCTTTTTCATATTCTTTATTTTTTGTTGCTTTGTCCTTTCGACGATGCAAAGTTCAGCAAAAAATCAATGCAAAATATGGATTTTTTCGAGTTATCCAGACGCCACCCGACGTACCCGACGAATAACCCGTTTTCTGCCCGACGTACCCGACAGACAGCATAAAAAAAGCACCAAACAGCTGCTGCTATTTGATGCTTATTACTAAAATCAAGAGTGAAATCTATGACTCAGCGTCCTTCAGTCCTTGATAGACTTCCTTTATTTTTTTTTGCATTGGATGAGTTCTATTGTCTGTTGGTGATGCGGAAGGCGAGCATGGTGAGGTCGTCGTTCTGCTCGGCGCCGTCGCGGAACTGGTCGGTGTCGGCCTTGAGGGCCTCGATGATGTC
>JAEEGH010010742.1_pt1 | contig 20929 bp, 17 predicted proteins | sample 9134181 | NCBI WGS metagenome assembly JAEEGH01 (sample SAMN16246544, study PRJNA631951) | gut metagenome | biome: gut microbiome; feature: rumen; material: DP-attached | host: Bos | place: Iran: Karaj | collected 2018-10
TCAACTTTCAACCCTTTTTGTTCCAGTTCAAAACATAAAGCCTCTTCGTAAACACTTTCTAATAGCCCGGGACCTAGTTCTTTGTACACATCGTATATTGCGCCTCTGATTTCGTATGTTATATCATTAATTGTCATAAGCCGTAGGCCTTTTTCTGTGATTTCTGTGGTTTCTGTGTGACCATTAAAATGATGCGTCTGTGTGATACAGGTGTCGGACTTTCTTCATGTCGTTCTTGACCATGATCTTGACGAGTTCTTCAAAACTGGTTTTATTCGGATTCCACCCGAGAAGAGTCTTCGCTTTTGTCGGGTCACCCAGTAATTGCTCCACTTCCGCCGGACGGAAATACTTGGGGTCGACTTCCACGATTACCTTTCCTGACTTTACGTCAATACCTTTCTCGTTGACGCCTTCGCCTTCCCAGCGGAGTTCGATGCCGGCTTCCTTGAAGGCCAGCGTGCAGAACTCGCGTACGCTGTGATATTGACCCGTGGCGACAACATAGTCGTCGGGCTGCTCCTGCTGCAACATGAGCCACATGCATTCCACATAGTCCTTGGCGTAGCCCCAGTCACGCAAGGCATTGAGGTTGCCGAGGTAGAGCTTGTCCTGGAAACCTTGAGCTATGCGGGCTGCGGCAAGGGTGATCTTGCGAGTGACGAAGGTCTCGCCACGCCGTTCGCTCTCGTGGTTGAAGAGGATGCCGTTGCAGCAGAACATGTTGTAACTTTCGCGGTAGTTCTTCATCATCCAGTAGCCATAGAGCTTGGCCACGCCGTAGGGCGAGCGCGGATAGAAGGGCGTCGTTTCGCTCTGCGGCACCTCCTGCACCTTGCCGTAGAGTTCGGAGGTGGAGGCCTGGTAGATGCGGCAGCTGTTGGTGAGCCCCGTGATACGCACCGCCTCCAGCAGGCGCAACACGCCGTTGGCGTCGGTGTCGGCGGTGAACTCCGGCACGTCGAAGCTCACCTTCACATGGCTCTGTGCCGCCAGGTTGTATATCTCGTCGGGCTTGATTTCGTTGATGATGCGGATGAGGCTACTGCTGTCGGTCATATCGCCCCAGTGGAGCTCCACGAGGCGTTTGCGGTGCATGTCGCGCACCCATTCGTCGAGATACAGATGCTCGATGCGGCCCGTGTTGAACGAACTGCTACGGCGCAGCACGCCGTGCACCTCGTAGCCTTTCTCGATGAGGAATTCGGCTAGATAACTGCCGTCCTGCCCTGTGATGCCGGTTATCAATGCTTTCTTTGCCATGGTCGTATGTGTCTTTCTTTCTACTTCATTTTGAGTGCATCGCACCAAATATCTTATGCAAGCGAGAGCCGATGCGGTACAACAGGAGGCTTGCCTCGCTGTCGCCATACACCAGCCGCCGTTTCCAGCGCGTGGCCCGCCATTGGCGCAGCCGCCCCGCCTCGTCGGCACTGCCATACACGGTATCACGCATCACGTCGTCGGCGATGCTCGCATCGTGGGCGAATTGCAGCGGCAGTGTGTAGCCCAACTGTTGGCTGGCGATATCGCCGAGGAGTGCCGCAAAGTGCCCCATGCCGTATTCTTCAATGGTGCCCTGCACTAGCGTCCAGTTCACCTTGTCGTGCAGTGCGCGGCAGGTGAGCACCCAGTCGCAGAGGTCGCGCAGGGTGATGCCTGTGGCGGCGAAGTGGATGCCTGCATGACGCAGCAGGTAGAGCACCTCGAAGTCGGCCGACGGCGCCAGCTGCTTGAGCATCTGGTCATACCGTTTGTTGCTGTGCGGGTAGTGAGTGTTCAGGAGGTCGTAGTGGCTCTCCACCGTGACGCCGCGGTAGTCGTATTTGCTGTGATGGTGGGTGCCGTGGTCAGGCTCCACGCCCAACTCTTTCCGCGCTACGTCGTCTGCCTCGGCATGGCGTTCACGGAAATAGAGGTCCAGATCGCCGAACTCGCGTAGCTCGGGGTGCGGATAGTACCCAGCGGTGTGCGTGCCTTTGAGCACAAGTGGCCCGATGCCGTGTTGGCTCATGTGGTCGAGGATGTCCTGCTGCACCTCCAACTGGTAACGGTACCAGCGGACCGCCTTGTCGCGTTCCGCCAGCCACGGTATCTTCACTTCACGCGGCACATCGAGCGTGGCCATTGTGTCGGCCGTGAGCGCTGCCACATGGTTACGCCGCATCAGCCGGAAGAGACTCCACCATTCTTGTGTAGACAACGAGTCCACGTGACCACGGGACGACAAGCTCTCTAGACCTGTATTGTCCCCTAGGGCGCCCCTTAGCAGTGTAAACACTATGTCAATCTCATTCTTCACTTTCAACTCGTCGTCTCGTAGACTTCCCGTCTTTACACGGTGTCCATGAATGTCCGTTGCACACGGTTGAATATCACTATACCCACTGCCAGCAACACCACCATGAAGCCGAAGCTGTAGCCCAACATTCCCCAGCTGAACTGGCCCTCGCCGAGAAATCCGTATTTGAACGCCTCGACGATGCCCGTCAGCGGGTTGAGGCTCATCACAAAGCGCAACTTGGCATTGGTGATGGTGCTCAGCGGATAGATGACGGGTGTGGCGTACATCCACAGCCGCACGAAGAAGTCAAGCAGCAGCGACATATCGCGGTACTTGGTGGTGACGCTCGAGAAGAGTATACCGAAGCCCAGCGCCAGTCCCGCCAGCATCAGCACCAGCAGCGGCAGCAGCAGGGCATACCAGTTGGTGTGTATCTGGCCTGGGATGATGAACAACTGGTAGATGGCATATACCACCAGGAACAGTGCGAACTGGATGGCGAAGCGCAGCAGGTTGCTCAGCACGGTGGAGATGGGCACCACCATGCGTGGGAAGTAGACCTTGCCAAAGATGGCCGCGTTGCTCGTGAAGGTCGACGAGGTCTTGGTGAGGCAGTCGTTGAAATACTGCCACAGGCAGATACCGCTCAGGTAGAACAGCGGCTGCGGCAGGCCGTCGGTGGGTATCTTGGCAATGCCGCCGAAAACCACCATGTACATGATGACCGTCATCGCCGGCTGTATGATGTACCACAGCGGGCCCAGGATGGTCTGCTTGAACTGTGTGGTGATGTTGCGCCGCACGAAGAGCATGCACAGGTCGCGGTAGCGCCACAACTCTTTCAAGTCCACCTGCAGCAGCTTCTCTTTCGGCTTTATGACGGTTGTCCAATCTTGGTTACTGTCGTTCATGCTGAATGTTTCTTGTTGAAAATAATATTGGCGACTATCCCCCAGAAGTACTTCCAATCCGTGGCGAAGGGATGCTTCAGGTAGGCTTCCAGGTAGCGCCGTTCGCTTTCCTGCACCTCGTCAAGGGTCTCGGGGGTCTTGCGCTCGTAGTAGAACGGCGGCAGCAGGCCGGGCTTGGTCTTGATGCGCAGTGCCTGCAGCTCGGGACTGTAAAGGTTGAAGTATTGGTGGCTCAGCGGCCGCACGCCCACCAACTTGAGGTCGCCGCGCAGCATGTTCCACACCATCGGTAGTTCGTCTAGCCAGGTGCGCCGCAACAGACGGCCCCAGAAGTTCACGCGGTAGTCGTTCTTGAACTTCCCGCCGCGCTCCAGGCTCTGGTAGTGGTAGATGTAGGGCTGCACGTATTCCGAGTAGGTATACATGGTGCGCAGTTTGTGCACCACAATCTCCTTGCCGTTCTTGCCGACACGCCGCAGGTGTATCAGTGGCGACCCTGTGGGTTCGGGGTCGTCCACCGGCGCTTTCGCCTTGCGGGCCACCACGATAAACTCGCCCTCGCTGAACTGCTCGTCCACCACTTCAAAGCCTGCACGGAAAAGACGTCCGATAACCTCCACGCGGCTGAAGGTGCGGTTCTTTCCGTCGGTCAGCGTGAAGTAAAGGCCGCGGGTCAACTGCAGCTTCGGGCAGACGCGGTGCCATAGGTAGTCTAAACCCACCACGACATGCCGCACGCCCCACGGGTACCGCTCCCAAGCCAGCTTGCGTTTCAGCACCGCCGTCATCGTGTGACACCACAGATAGCCGCCTTCGGGCAGGAAGCCGTTGGCAGCGTAGAGGCATTCGTTGAGATGTTCGATGGTGTGCAGCGGGCGTGAGATGAATAGCAGTTGCGGATGCCGTCCTTCGAGACGGTATTGCAGCGCTTCGGGTGTGCGTGTGGTAATGGGCAATACGGCGATGGTCTCGCTTTGATGCTTCTCGCGCAGCCACGCCACGGTGCGTTTGTATCCCTCGCTACGGGCTGTGGCCAGCGCCTCGCGCACTTCGTCGTTCTCGATGTCGTCAAGGAACAACTTGGCACCCGCGTCGCTTCCTGCCTCAGTGTAGGTACGTGACTCGTCTAGTTCGTATTGCAGTCTGAATAGCGGAGCTTTCATTCCACTTTCTGTAATAAACTGGGATGTATGTAGGTCGTGGCCACCGCCACCACCCCTCGTATGCTGACCACCAGCCGGCGGTCGCGCTTGATGCGCTTGATATGCCCCTCGGCGCCTTTGAAGGGACCGCCGGTCACCACCACGCGGTCGCCCTCATGGTACTCCGGCCGGTCGTCGCCCAGCAGTTTCAGCCCGTCGCGTCCTGCCGTCACCACGAAGCGAAACACCTCCATCTCCCTGTCGGGAATCACGGCCGCCTGTGTCCGCTCCGTATTGTAGTACACCCACGCCTGGCTGCGGTGATTTACAACGAAGCGCGCCATTTTTCCTTCTGTGCAATGCAGGAACAGCAACGATTTGATGACATCGACAGGCGCGAAAAACTCAATCCCCTCGTTGTGGCAATCCGCTATCAGCGGCTGCACACGGTTGTAGTACACTTTCAGCGCGTACCAGTGCTTCTTGTCTCCGCCGTCTTCGTTCATCATTTGCCGTTGTGCAAGTCTCCCCCTCCTCCATGCAGGTGCTTGGAGTCTCCCGGGGTTCGTCAGTTTGCAGGGGGCCTGACCAACGGACGCTCCTATCGCAGGAGTGTTGCCGCAACCCTTTGGCAATCAGTATGCAGCGATTTCTCGCGCATATACGCTGTGCATTGCAAAGATACAACTTTTTTTATATTTAATAAAATTTTTTGCGAAACTTGTAAAAAGCCCCCTCTTACACCTCCCAACCACCCCCTTTTAACCCTCTAAAAAATGCCCGATTTTAATAAATTATTTAACATTTCCAATCGTTACATAATCAATGTTGTAAATGGACCGACACCGTATCAACGCCGTACCATCGACATACCCCCTCCGTACCCCCTCCGATCGCGGTCGGAGATGATACGGTGATGGTAGTGTGGGGAAGGGGAGAAAAGAGTGGGGCCGCAGCCATCAGGCTGCGGCCCCACAAGTATCGCTATGCGTTGAATGTTAGAGGCCAAGCACCTCGGCTCCCTGGTGGTAGACGATGTCGCGCGGAATCTTGGCGTCGCGGATGGCGTCGAGGTCTTTTTGCAGCTCGGGGCTGACCTTGCCGTGCTTATCGCTGTAGGCTTTGGCGGCGGCCATCTCGCCCTCGCCCTCCATCTGGATAATCAGGGCGGCCCACTCACGGGCGGCCTTGCGGGCTTTCTTTACGTCGATGACGTATTTGCCCTTGGCGTTGCGGGAGAAGGCGCCGTGCTCCTTGAAGAAGTTGTAGCACATGATGTTGGCCACGCCGTGGGCCTCGGTGGCACCGAAACGCACCGAGCGCAGGATGCCGGCGATAAAGGTGATGTAGTTCTCATCGATGGTGCTGTTGGTAATCTCGCCGCGCTCAATGAGCTGTTCGGTGAGGAAGAGACCGCAGACGTCGGCTTTGGCTTCCTCCCAGGCGCTGTACTGGGCGCCGAGGGCCTGACGGCAGGGACCGCGGCCGGTGACGGTCTGCTTGATGCCAAGACCGTGGGCCACCTCGTGGTAGCAGGTGTTGCCGAAGAAGGCGTTGAAGGTCACTTTATCGACCTGCTCGTCGCAAACCATCAGTTTGGCGATGGGCACCATGATGTTGTCGAATTTGGCACGCATGGCGTTCTTCAGTTGCAGACGGCGGCTGCCTTTCTTCAGCTGCACGCGTTCGTCGTTGGGCAGGTTGATGGCGATGGTCTTGGAACCCGCGTTGCAGTCGCCTGCATAGTAGACCACATCGTAGACGTTGATGTCGCAGTCGGTGCCAGGCACCTCTTTTTTGTATTTATCGTCGCAGGGCAGGAGTTTCTGCATCTCTGGCAGCAGGGCGGCGAATTTGCTCAGGTCGTTGCTCCATTTCTCGTCCTTGATCAGCACGAAGGCCTCGTGCGAGCACTTGAGGCCGTTGACGCCGTCGTCGTAGTTCTCGATGGGGCCCACGACAAAGTCGAGACGGCTGTCTTTCATGTCCATCCACACCATGTCGGACTCGAAGTAGTCGTCGGTGCGGAAGGCCTCGCGGCGTGCCTCGAGGTATTTCCTCAGGCCTTCGTTTTCAGCCAGCTCGATGGCCTGTGCCAGCAGTTCGTCCACCTTTTCCAGCTCTTCCTTATAGGCTTCGTGGTAGGGCAGCACATAGAGCTTGCCCTTGCTGTCGCGGCGGATGACGCTGTACTCGCTGTTCTTCAGCGGGTCTTTGAGGGCGTCAAATTCCTTCTTGGTCATGTCGGTGGGGTAGAAGTTGCAGCCGGCGGGACGAGGGCCGTAGCCGGGGATGAAGGGGCGTTCGCTGTCGAGACGGTCCCAGGCGCCATAGTGGATTTCGGCGAAGGCGCGGATGGCGGGGTCTTTGATGTCGGCGAGCTTGGCGCGGTTGTCCTTGCCGAAGTACTCGTCCCAGTAGATTTCATCCATCACGTTGCCGATCTCGATGAAGATCTTGACGAGCTGGCGCTCGTTTTCGGTGAGTTCGGAGACGAGGTCGGACGTCAGTTTGAACTCGGCGTACTCACTCACTTTTTGCTTGATGTCTGCCTTTTTCTGTACTTTTTTCTGACCTTGCGCGTTGGCGGCCAGCAGGGTTGTCAGTGCCATGACAAATACGATTAATTTCTTCATTATGAATATGTTTTATTGGTTTGCTCTATTTGGAGTCTTCTGCAAAGTTACATTTTTTTTGTCATATCTGAAAAAAGTTGTACTTTTGCAGCCGATTTTGGGAGACGGAAAACGTTGGTTTTCGAAGAATAATTCCCATGGTTCAACTCTGGAAAGGTGCTCGAGTGGTTGAAGAGGCCCGCCTGGAAAGCGAGTAAGCGTTAAAAGCGCTTCAGGGGTTCGAATCCCCTCCTTTCCGCCAAGGAAGAAGAAATCCCCGCAATGCATGTTGCTTTGCGGGGATTTTCTTTATTGGATGTTGTGGAGGTCCACCTGCTGGAAACTCATGCCGCAGCGTCGCGCGCTTTCGCCGTCGGTATCGTCGCGGTCGCCCACCATGAGGGTCTCCGTGGGCGATACGCCGAGCAGTGCACAGAGTTTCTCAGAGGACTGCTGGCAGGGTTTCAGGCCCCCCAGGGCGGGTGCGTCGGCCACCACATCGACCCACGCACAGTCGAACCCCAGCGCCTCCAGGCGCTCGCGCAGGCATCCGTAGTCGGAGTAGACGGCTGTCTTGACGCCGCGTTGCCGTAGGTCGGCCAGCATCCCTTCGACCCACGGCTCCAGCCGGTAGTGGCGCCGCAGGATGCGTTGCATGTTGGGCATGTAGTGCTGTTCGTACCAGTGCTTGGCGCGTGCCGCATTGGTGTGGCTCAACTCGGCCACACGGCTGTAGAGGGTGCCGTAGTAGGCTCCTTCGTCGCCAAACCAGTGTCCCATAAGCTCCTTGCGGGCTTTGCGCTCGTGGCCCAGCATGGCCATGTGTGGCAGGTCGGACAGCACCAGCCGCAACGGCAGCCGCGACTTGTTGTACAGCGTTCCGTCGAGGTCGAAGATGACCGCCTTGGCGCCATCGAGGGCGAGGGTGAGGCTCATTTCAGAATCAGGTCGTTGAATTTGGCGTGGCGCTTCTCGTCCTGCAGCAGCAGGTTGAGCTTGAACTGGCCGTCGCGGGCACCTTCCTTGATGCACTGCTCCTTGAATTTCTCAAACGATTCGTGGCACAGGCGGTAGGTGACGGCGTCTTTCAGGCGCAGGGAATCACGCTTGGCCTGGTATTCCATGTTGCTTTCCTTCAAGGCGGCATCGACGGCTTCGGTGAATTTCTCGGCCTGTTCCTGCGTGGTCGAAAGGTCGGCGAATTCATAGTAGAAATTGTATCGCGACGCCTCCAGCTCGGCAAAGCCAATGAAGAAGCGTGTCTTCAAGCCCGTGACCTCCTCGGCTTTATGCACGGCCTCGATGAATTGACGCTCGTAGAGCTTCTCGCCGGTCATGGTGACGATACCGTGGGTCTTCTGTATCATGTGCACCGTCGGGGTGTTGTTGTAGTTGGGACCGACTTCGAGCAGGTCGTTCATGTTGTAGCGGTACAGGCCGGCGAAGGTGGTCACATAGGGGCAGTAGCGCTGGCCCTCGACGAGTTCGTGCAGCTGATAGAAGGTCGGGTTGGGCTTGTCCATGTCCTCCTCCTTGATAAACTCATAGTAGTGCATGTGGGGGAACATGACGCTGTTCAGCGTGTCGTCCATCACCAGGCCAAAACGGCATTCGGAGGCGAAGTAGCCGAACTCCTGATGCAGCATGCCCGCGGGGAAGGAGTCTTTGAACTTGTCGAGGTACACCTTGGTGTTGCCGCACTTCCAGGTATTCAATATCTGCAGATTGGGCCAGTAATGTTTGGGCAGCACGTCGCCGTACTTCTCCTTCAGTGCGCGCAACTCGGCGGCACGCTTGGGGTTGGGCTTGAGGCATGCCTCAAGTTCCTTGCGGATTTCTGGGTCGATGTTCAGGTCGGCCTTCAGGGTACCCTTCTCGATGTCGTTCACATACTCGTCATAGTAGCGGTTGACGTTATTCTGCAACTCCACGATGGTCGAGGGATTGGCGGTCACTATCAGCGTGATGTCCTGCTCGATACCCATGCGCATCAGCACATAGTAGCGCGAGGTGTAGTCGGCGATGCTGTAGACACACTGCGGGTTGCTGTAGAGTTTCTTGACGAATCCCGGGCAGTCACGCTGCGTGACGCCGCTCACCGAGCCGTAGACCGTTCCGTCGGGCGCATAGCCTTCGATGACCTTGCCCACGATGGAAAGAATCTTTCCAGCGAAGACTTTGTGGCGGTTCTGGATGAAGTTGTAGAGCCACACCTTGGTCATCTTGCCGTAGATGGTCTTCAGATAGCGCTCGGTGATGGGTATCCACTTGGGTTCCGCTGTCGAGCCCGAGGTGGTGGCGTACAGCACCGGCTTGCCGGGGAACAGGATATCGGCTTCGCCATGCTTGTGGCGCTCTACATAGGGGCGGAAGTCTTCATATTCGTTGGGCTTCACCTGCTCCTGGTAGCGGCGGTAGAGTTCCGTGTCGTCCTGTGCCTCGAGGATGTAGTCAAACTTGTGTTCCTTGCCGTAGACGGTGTCTTTGGCGTAGGTTAGTATCTCGCGCAGGGTCTTCTCGCTCGCCTTGCGGGGGTGTTTTGTGGCTTTTGTAAGGGCGCGGAACTGTATTCCTCCGGCCATACCCAACAGCAGGTTGGGGATAATCATATTGCTGGTTTTCATTGTATTTTAGTTTGTTCAGTTTGTCTTTTTCGGTTGCAAAGATACGGATATTTCTGCAAATGGGGCGGTGTCAGCTGTTTTTTGCCGCCAGCTCGTCGTCGGGCACCGCCGTCCATGGGTTGTGCCGAATGCCTGCCAGCGCCACCATGCTGTCGTGGGCCTCCTGCCGCATGCGCTCCACCTCGTCGCGACGCGGTTTTTCCTTGTCGGGCATGATGGGGGTGCCCACATGGATGGTCATCGTGGGCATCTCTTTCGGCCCAAAGAGGCGGTAGAGTCCTTTGCGCTCGCGGTAGGTGATGGCCATCGGCACCACGGGAGCGCCGTATTTGTAGGCCATCGTGAAGGCTCCCTTGCGGAAGGGGCGTATGGGCGTGTACCAGTCCCAGCGCACCTCTTCGGGAAACACCAGTATGTCCTCGCCGCGGCGGTGGTACTCATCGAACGCCTCGTCGAACTTGCGCATTCCGCCCCGTGTCTCGGGCACGGGGATGCCGCCCACATATCGCACAAACCAGTATTGGCTGCCGTTGAAGTGCTTGGCGTACATCGGTATCCATATATGCCGCCACGGCGTCAGCGCCTGCTTCACGGCCACCGCGTCGAACTGGTAGACGTGGTTACATACGGCCACGGCCCCCTTCTTCAGCGCCTTCCGCCAGGGTCTGAGGTTCTTCCGGCCCTCAATCTTCAGGCCGAACTTGAGCCTGTTGATGGTGTAGATGACCAGCCACAGGAACGGCGGCCCGATCACGTTGCGCTGCAGACGGTAGCTCAGCGAACGGTCCAGATAGGGGTATGTCTCGTCGAACAGGTATTGTTTGCTTCCTTTCTTCGGCGGCTTCACCTCTACCAGGTGCTTCTGTGCGTTGTCCGTCGGGTAGCTCTCAGGGTCGCGCGGGATGTACACCCCTTTGTTGACTTCGAGGTGGCTATACATATATTTATTGTTTGTTGATGTTCTCTCTGGCCAGAGCTGTCATCTCTCGGTCGCACCCAAGGATATCCGCTATCCGGAGGGCCTCCTGCGGAACGTTGTCGTTCTCGTCCTCGTCCAGCGAGTAGTCGATGAACAGGTTGATATTCTGCGGCGTAATCGGCACATCGGCCATCCCTTCCATAAATCCCCTCACCCGCAGGCGGCGGCATGGCACGCCCAGGCCGCTGTAGTGCGTCGTGATGAGCGTCACCGACGCCTCGTGTTCCAAGATAGCTGCGATGGCCTGTACCAGCGCCTTGCCTTCGACGGGGTTGGTGGTGCGGGCCGGCTCGTCTATCAGCACCAGCAGTTTCTCCTTGCGGCAGCGTTGCAGTATGTTGCTGATTTTGATGATTTCCGAAGCGTAGCTCGACAGACCGTTCATCTCGTCCTGATCGTCGCCTATCGAGGTGACCACATCGTCCACCAAGGTCACCACGGCTTCCCCAGCGGGCACGAACATGCCGCACTGCGCCATCACCTGAGCGGTGCCCACGCTCTTGAGCAGCACTGTCTTGCCGGCCATGTTGGCTCCTGTGATGATGCACACGCCTTTGTGCAACTCGATGTCCACAGGCTGGTAGCGCAGGTCCATTTTCTCGTTCCGCTCCTTCAGGCGGGGATTCACCAGCCCCTTGTACAGGGTCTGTTCGCCAAGGGTGGGACAGGTGAGATTCCACCGTATCGACAGGTCGGCCTTGGCTAGCAGGAAGTCTGTGTAAGCCATTTGTTCCATGGCTGTTATGAGTGTATCTACCCACTCGGAAAGTTGATCCGAAAGGCGCACGCACACCTCCTCCTGTACCTCGTTCTGCTGGGTCAGCAACTCGCTGATGCGGACGGGGTCGCCACCGGCGTTCTGGAGGGCCGCCAGCTCGCGGCGCAAGGGTGCCAGACGGACATCGTAAGAGTCATAGATATAGAAGTTTGCGATGCCTGTATGGTCGGGGTCGAGCAAGTCGAACACCGCGGTGGTCTCCGGCAGCGGCAGCTCTTCGGCCAGCCCCAGCTCCGCAATGGCCCCGCGTGAAGTCCGACACAATAAGGCAAGATTCTTGATCTCAAAGAGTTCCACCTCGTTGAGTGTGGTGTGGTTGGCCAGCGAGGTCAGGGTGCCCTGCAGGTCGTGCAACTGCATCAGGCAGTGGCGCAAGTCTATGTAAGGCTTCTTTTGCTTGTATTCGAGTGTGGCACCGACAGCCTTGCCCAACCGCCGCCACTCCTCGCGCAGCTGTTCGGAGTCCGATGAGAACTCGGTGTTCAATGCCTTGCGCCGGCCGGCCGACGACATGAACTCCATGTTATCAATGACATACTGGAATCCGGCATCTTGCTTTATGTAGTCTTTTATCTTCATCGTCTATATTTTCATCACATCGTACACGGGTGTCTGCAGCGCGTCGCCCAACGCCTCGCAGGTGCTTCGGGAGTCGAGCAGGAACCCCTGCGGCGAGGTGGGGTTGAGGGTGATGGCTATCAGCCGTGACCGTTGCATCACCATCAGCCGGTTGCCCCGTCGGACAAAGTCGGTGTACACCTCCGGGGTCAGGAAAAGTTTGGTGAAGTCGCGCGCAATGAGCGTGATACCTTTCTCCTTGGTGGCCAGCACTTTCAATAGTCGGTCGCTCACCGCCCCCGAGGCAAAGAGGGTCTTTCCGAATCGCAGGATGTCCTTCTCCGCACGGTCAATCAGGAATACCGAGGCGATGCCCAGGTCGTGCGTCTCGCCGTCGCTGTCGACAGCCCAAAGCCCTGATTCTATGTTGCTCAAGCAATCCCGCAGGGAGGGTTCTATCTCCTCGAGATTGATGAGGCTGTAGACGAACCGTGTCTTGGAAATCAGCTGCTTGACATTGGCCGACACCGCTGCGCCGGTGGCCAGCACCATAGCATCGGTCACCGTCGGAGAGGCGAGGCTCAGCCGCGACAGTGCCCCGTCGACAATACTCAACCGGCACCCCATCGCGTCGAGCGACGCAATCTGCTGTTTCAGAATGCCCGTCGTGGCCGCACCCGACAGCAGTACCTTGCCCCCCACCAGCACCCGCGCCGTCACCAGCGGCCCCAGGGCCGTCCGTCGGCTGTCGACAGCCTCCACCACGCTGACAACCTGTCGTTTCAGGTAGTGCTGCTCCGACGTGATGAAGTGGGTCCCCTCGTAAAGGGTGATTTCTGGTTTGGCAGTGGCGAACACCGAGTCCACCTGCTCCCCGTCCACACCGATTGAGGTGACCCCCACGTGGACACCCAACGTGTTCAGCCTGCGCAGTATATAGTTCAGACATACCGTCTTGCCAGTGTTCTTCTCCAGCCCAACTATCGACAGGCTGCGGTGGTTCAATATGTCGTTGACAAAGGGCATAATTGCGCTGCAAAAGTACAAAAAAAATAGAATATGGCAAAATTATGTTAAAACCCCTCTCGCCGGACACTTTTCGCCCCCCGTCCGACGACCCTTTCGGTCCGGTTCCCCTCCGGACCCGCTCCGGTCCCCCTCCTATCAAACCCGGACGAATTGGGTAGGGGATGAGTAGGGGGTGAGTAGGGGATGGATTGGGGATGGTGAGAGAATGTTGCAATATTTTTTTTATAATATGGAAATAATTTGTATATTTGCAAATTGTACCGTTATGCCGTTTTGTGGCTAACGTATTGATAAAGTGAATAAAAAAGAACAAATATACTGATTTATGAAACATCACATTACAAAGTTGCCGCTGTTGCTGCTCGCCGCGTCCGCTCTGTTGGCCTCCTGCGGGTCTTCCGAGGAGATTGCCTACATCCACGACGCACAGCGCGACTCGGCGATGGCCATCACTGGCAAGTTCACCAAGGGCATCCAGGCCAACGACCTGTTGAGCATCTATGTGGAGAGCGAGACTCCCGCCGCGACGGTGCCGTTCAACCAAGAGACCAACAAAATCGCTGTCAGCGACGGCGTGGTGATGAACCCCGGCTCCTCTGCCGTGAGCGGATATCTTGTGAACAACGACGGAGATATCATCTTCCCGGTGCTCGGCAGGGTGCATGTGCTCGGCATGACGCACTCGGAGCTAGCCGACGAACTGCAGCGCCGATTGGTCAACGAGGGTCATATCCTCGATGCCACGGTGACGGTGAAACTGATGAATTTCCGCGTCAGTGTGCTGGGCGATGTGGCTCGTCCGGGTCAGATTGAGGCCCAGGGCGAGCGACTGACCATCTTCGAGGCCCTCAGCATGGTGGGCGACCTGACCATCTATGGCCAGCGCTACAATGTCACCGTCATCCGCGAGGAGAACGGCATGCGCACTATCGGCGAACTCGACCTCAGCTCGAAGGATATCTTTGAGTCGCCCTACTACTACTTGCACCAGAACGATGTGGTGTATGTGGAGCCCAATATGAGGAAGAAGAAGAGCGCGGAGCGTGACCCGATGATTATGACCTACATCAGCACGGGCCTGTCGGTGCTGTCGGTGCTCAGCTCGATGTACTACTACTGGGTGTTGTCGAAGTTCTATGCCAACAAGTAAGTGGGTGCGAACATTATAAAGCATAATCAATAGCGATACGAAAGATGGAAGTAAACAGAAATAATCAGATTCAGAACAACGCCGAGGAGCAAAACAATGAAAACGCCCTCAACCTCCGTGACATAGTGTTCATGGTGTTGAATAACTGGTATTGGTTTGTTATCTCGACGATAGTGTGCCTTGGAATCACGGCCCTTGTCTACAAGACACAGCCGAAGACCTACACGGCTACAGGCACAATCCTGGTGCGTGACAACGGCAACAAGGTGAACTACAACTCGCGCAACATGGATAAGATTCTCAGCAATATGGGAATGGACAATTCCGACATATCGCTCGAGAACGAAATCTATATGCTGCGGTCGTCGTCCTTGATGTCGCAGGTGGTCAAGCGGTTGAACCTGAACTACTACTGCGAGCGTCACGACATGTTCAAGAAGATAACCTACTACAATGACGCCCCTATTGAGTTGAAGCTTACCGACGCCCGGGAAGACCGCGAGGCGCACGTTGACTTGAAGGTGACGCTGAAGGCCAACAACAAGTACTCCTATGTGGCGAAAGCCTATGGCAAGAAAGGCGAGGCCTATTTCAGCCAGCAGGTGAAACTCGACGACACTGTGTCGTTCATGCTCGAGAAGACGCCCAAATATAACGATGAGTTCGAGGGTGTGTCGCTCAATGTTGGTGTGAAGGAGGTGTTCCCGTTGGCCCGTGATATGATTAACAAGCTGTCGGTGTCGCGTGTCGACAAGATGGCCTCGGTGGTTTCCCTCGTATACAAGGACAACAACAGCCAGCGCGCCAATGACATTGTCGACTCGCTGATTGCCGTCTACAACGACGATGCGGTGGAGGACAAGAACAAGGTGGCGCAGAAGACGGAGTCGTTTATCTCCGACCGAATTGCGCTCATATCGGGTGAGCTGGATGTGGTGGACGCCCAGGTGGAGGCCATCAAGCGCAGCTCGGGTATGCCGGAGTTGCAAGGTGCCGCCAGCACCCTGATGCAGACAGGTACCCGCTACACCGAAGAGGTAAACCGCTTGGAGACGGAAATCACGCTGATTCGTTATATCAAGAACGTGCTGTCCGACCCCACCAACAAGGAAGATCTGCTCCCGGCCAACGTAGGTATCAACGACGCCGGCATACAGAGCATGATTGCATCGTACAACAGCCTGGTGAACCAGTATCAGCGACTGAAGACCACCGCCGGTACCAACAACCCCAATGTGCGTAATCTGATGTCGCAGATGGATGCGCAGTGGAACGCAATCAACTCGGCTGTCAACAACCTGCTCAACGCTACCACCGTTCGTCTGCAGGATGCCCGCGGTCAAGAAGCTCGCGCCCGTGGACAGATTGCCGCCATGCCTACGCAGACCAAGGCTGTCACCGAGGTGACGCGTCAGCAGAAGATCAAGGAGGAACTCTACCTCTACCTGTTGAGCAAACGTGAGGAGACCGCCATGAACCTGGCCGTGACCATGTCCAATGCCAAGGTGGTCGAGCCGGCCGTGGTGAAGCTTACCGCTCCCAGGCTGATGATGTTCGCGCTGGTGGGCATTCTTATCGGCTTCCTGTTGCCCGGCGTAATCTTCTTCGCCATTGGTTTCTTCGACACCAAACTGCGTTCGAAGACTGACGTGGAACGCGCCACAAGTATTCCGATTCTCGGTGAGATTCCGGAGAAACCGGCAGCCAGAGCCAACGACGAAATCATCGTCACCGCCAACGGCACCGATGTGGTTACCGAGGCATTCCGCCTGCTGCACTCCAACATACCGTTCTTCCTCAAGGAAGGCGAAAAGGTCATTCAGACGGTGTCGACCACGCCCGGCGAGGGTAAGTCCTACACCGCCCTGAACTTGGCGTTGTCACTGGCGTATGTCGGAAAGCGCACCATCTTGGTCGACTTCGACCTGCGTAAGCGTAGCCTCTCGAAGACCATCGACAGGCACAACCGCATGGGCCTTATCCATTATCTGCTCGACCAGGAGGACAACTTCGAGAAGTATATCATGCACAGCGAGACCAGCAACCATCTCGACTACATCGTCTGCGAGAAGACCCCGCCGAACGCTACGCAGTTGCTGATGGGCGAGAAGCTCGACCGTCTGGTGAATTACCTGCGTCAGCATTACGACTATATCATCTTCGACTCGACGCCTGCCCAGATTGTGGCCGACGCAGCCATCATCAACCGTGTGGCCGACCTGACCGTCTATATCATGCGTGTCGGTCGCCTGAACAAGAGCTCGCTGCCCTTCATCCAGGAAATGTCCGACAAGGGCCGCTTCAAGAACATGGCCGCCATCCTCACCGATGTGCCGCTCATCAAGAAGCGCTACGGTGGCTATGGCTACGGCTATGGTTACGGTTATGGCTACGGCTATGGTTATGGCTATGGTTACGGTTATGGCTACGGTTATGGCTATGGCTACGGCGAGGAGAGTGATGCTTCCAGCGAGTGAACCTAGTGTTGACTAATAAAAGCTCAAGATGAAAGGCATTGTACTGGCGGGAGGCTCCGGCACCCGCCTTTACCCTATAACGAAAGGCGTCAGCAAGCAACTGCTGCCCATCTATGACAAGCCGATGGTGTACTACCCCATCAGCGTCCTGATGTTGGCCGGCATACGCGACATATTGATTATCTCCACCCCGTACGATTTACCCGGCTTCCAGCGCCTGTTGGGCGACGGAAGTGACTTCGGTGTGCACTTCAGCTACGCCGAACAGCCATCCCCCGACGGATTGGCGCAGGCATTCATCATCGGTGAACAGTTCATCGGCGACGACGATGTCTGCCTGGTGCTGGGCGACAATATTTTCCATGGCAACGGCCTCGGACAACTGCTGCGCCAGGCAGTGTATAACGTGGAAGAGGAGAAGAAGGCCACGGTGTTCGGCTATTGGGTGGCCGACCCCGAGCGATACGGTGTGGCCGAGTTCGACGCCGAAGGACGCGTGCTCAGCATTGAGGAGAAACCCAAGGTGCCCAAGAGCAACTACGCCGTCGTGGGCCTCTACTTCTATCCCAACAAGGTGGTGCAGGTGGCCAAGAGCATCAAGCCCAGTGCCCGCGGCGAGCTGGAGATAACCTCGGTGAACCAGGCCTTCCTCGCCGACGGCGAGTTGAATGTGCAACTCATGGGCCGCGGCTTTGCCTGGCTCGACACTGGCACGCACGACTCCTTGGCCGAGGCGTCCACCTTTATCGAGGTCATCGAGAAGCGCCAAGGTCTGAAAGTGGCCTGCCTCGAAAGCATCGGCTACGAGATGGGGTGGCTTTCCGCCGACGATCTGCGTCGTGTGGCCCAGCCCATGGCCAAAAACCAATATGGACAGTATCTCCTCCATCTGATATGAACGTAGTAAAAACCGATATAGAAGGGGTGTTCGTCATCGAGCCGCGGGTCTTCGGAGACGCGCGAGGCTATTTCTTCGAGAGTTTCAATGCTCGCGATTTCGCCGCCCAGACGGGCATCGACGTGCATTTTGTCCAGGACAATGAGTCCCGCTCGTCTCACGGGGTGGTGCGCGGCCTGCATTTCCAGCGGCCGCCCTATGCACAGGCCAAGCTGGTGCGTGTGGTGGAGGGTGAGGTGCTCGATGTGGCGGTCGATATTCGCCGCCAGTCGCCCACCTACGGACAGCATGTCGCAACGCTGCTCTCGGCCGACAATCACCGCCAGTTCTTCATCCCCAAAGGATTTGCCCACGGGTTCGCGGTGCTGAGCGAGACGGCCGTGTTCCAGTACAAGTGTGACGAATACTACCACCCCGAAGCCGAAGGCGCTATTGCCTGGGATGACCCCACGCTGGCTATCGACTGGCATCTTGCCGCCTCCGAGGTGCTTCTCTCCGAGAAAGACAGCCACCATCCTTTGTTCAACAACTTCGACACGCCCTTTACCGCCCTATGAATATCCTATTGACAGGTGCCAACGGACAGCTGGGAAGCCACTTCAGGCTTCTGGCCCCACAATCGGGAAACCGATGGTTCTTCACCGATGTGGAGGAACTGGACATCACCGAACGTGATGCTGTCCGAGCCTATGTCTCTGCCAATGGTATAACCATGATTGTCAACTGTGCCGCCTATACCAATGTCGACCGTGCCGAAAGTGACGAAGCCACAGCGCTCCGCATCAACGGTGATGCTGTGGGGCACATGGCCGAGGCCATGCAGGCTGTCGATGGCACATTGATACACATCTCCACCGACTATGTCTTCGGCGGAAACACCAACAATACCCCCTGCACCGAGGCCGAGCCCGTCAATCCCACGGGTGCCTACGGCCGCACCAAGCTGGCGGGCGAGCAGGCTGCCGTGCGTTGCCGCAGCCTTGTCATCCGCACAGGGTGGCTCTACAGCGAGTATGGCCACAACTTCCTGCTCACCATGCTCAATCTCACTTCCACCAAGCCCGAACTGAAGGTTGTTTTCGACCAGGTGGGCACCCCCACCTATGCTGGCGATCTCGCCCGCGCCATTTTCACGGTCATCGAGAGCGGCGCCTACCTCGAGCATCCGGGGCTCTACCATTTCAGTAACGAGGGCGTCTGCAGCTGGTACGACTTCACGCAGGAGATTGCTCGCCAGAGCGGCCACACCGCCTGCCGCATCCTGCCCTGTCACAGCGACGAATTCCCCAGCCCCGTCAAGCGCCCCGCCTACTCGGTGCTCGACAAGACTAAGTTCAAAACCACATTCCATCAAGACATCCCCTATTGGACAGAGGCGCTGGCGCGCTGCCTGGCCAATATTAAACGATAAAGCATTATGGCTGACAAAGCATTCATACACGAAAGTTCTTATGTAGACGAAGGCTGCACGATAGGTGAAGGCACCAAGGTGTGGCACTTCTGCCACATCCAGCGCGGCGCCGTGGTGGGCAAAAACTGCTCCCTCGGGCAGAACGTCAACATCGGCAACAACGTGCATATCGGCAACGGCGTGCGCATACAGAACAACGTGTCGGTCTACGAGGGCGTCGAGATTGAGGACAATGTCTTCTGCGGCCCCTCGTGTGTCTTCACCAATGTGACCACTCCGCGCGCCCACTTCCCCGTGCATGGCGTCTATGCCAAGACCCTGATTAAGGAGGGGGCCTCGCTGGGAGCCAACAGCACTGTCGTCTGTGGCCACACGGTGGGCCGCTCGGCGCTGATTGCCGCTGGCGCCGTGGTAACCAAGGACGTGCCCGACTACGCCCTCATGGCCGGCGTCCCCGCCCGCCGCATCGGCTGGGTCTGCGAGTGCGGACGTCGCCTCGACAACAGTCTCTGCTGCGAGTGCGGTCGCCAGTATGAACTAGACGGCGACACCCTGCGCATGAAACAATGATGCAATCCGACTCCAAAGTATACGGAACATGATTAAGTTTTTCAAGAAAATATCATTCATTTTGGTGAAGAAGTACCGCCACTCCACCGTGTCCCAGTGGGCGGTGCTCATGGCCGACATTCTGCTTTTCGTCGTGGCCTTCTTCATGAACGAAATACTCAACAACCACCTCCTGGCCGGTCCCCATGTCGCCCCGTTGCTAGTCAAGTTTGGATTGTCGCTGATGGTGACGCTGATATTCTTCTTTATCACCGGCTCCTTCCGCGGCATCATCCGCCATGCGGGCATGAACGACATCTTCAAGGTGATGATTGCCACTGTCGGCCCGGCCGCGCTTTTTGGGGTGCTGTGGTATATCAACAACCATCTGGGCGACCCCAACCGCTTCTCTCCTGTCCTGCTTTCCTACCGTTCGTCGGTCACGCTCTACGCCCTGCTGGCGGTCATGATGGTGCTCCTGCGTCTTTTGTTGCAACGCCTCTACAACGACTTCTTCCGTCGCCGTCGTCCTGTGGCCAATGTGGTTATCTATGGCGCCGGCGCAGCAGGCATTATCGCCTACAACGCATTGTCCCAGGACCTGAACATCGAATACCATGTCGAGGCATTCATCGATGACGACATGTCCAAGGTCAACCAGGAACTCAACGGTGTGCCTGTGATGAGGGTACGCAATGTGTTGAACCCCAATTTTGTCGAAAAGAACCACGTCAACCAACTCATCATCGCCATCCCCACCATCCGTATCCTTCACAAACAGGCCATCACCAACCGAGCTCTCGACCTGGGTCTCACCGTCAAGGCAGTACCTCATATCAGCACCTGGATGGATGGCTCCTTCTCCTCCAACCAGATTGAAGACATTAAAATTGAGGATCTTCTCGAGCGTGAGCCCATCAAGATGGACAACGTCAACATCATTCGCGAGGTGGTCGACAAGGTCATCCTCGTCACTGGTGCCGCAGGTTCCATCGGTAGCGAGATATGCCGCCAGCTCATGCGTTACCAACCCAAGAAAGTCGTCATGCTCGACCAGGCCGAAAGCCCCATGTACGACCTCCAATTCGAGCTCCGCAACACCTACCACGACCAGCTCGACCGCATGGCTTTCGTCATTGCCAACGTCAAAGACCGTGCCCGTATGGAGGAGGTCTTCCAGGAGCATCATCCCGATCTCGTCTACCATGCCGCCGCCTACAAGCACGTTCCCTTCATGGAGGAGAACCCCTACGAGGCGGTCTACATCAACGTCTTCGGCACCCGCAATCTAGCCGACCTCAGCATCCAGTACGGCGTCCGCAAGTTTGTCATGATCAGCACCGACAAGGCCGTCAATCCCACCAACGTCATGGGTGCCACCAAGCGCATGGCCGAAATCTACATCCAGTCGCGTTCCACCGAGCAGACCCACTTCGTCACCACCCGTTTCGGCAACGTTCTCGGCTCCAATGGCTCAGTCATACCCCTCTTCAAGAAGCAGCTTGCCTCCGGAGGCCCGCTGAC
>JAEEGH010010744.1_pt1 | contig 20927 bp, 16 predicted proteins | sample 9134181 | NCBI WGS metagenome assembly JAEEGH01 (sample SAMN16246544, study PRJNA631951) | gut metagenome | biome: gut microbiome; feature: rumen; material: DP-attached | host: Bos | place: Iran: Karaj | collected 2018-10
CATAGGCTTTATTCCAGACCTCCAGCTGGGTGATGAGCTTGCTGTTGGGCTCTTCGTCATCGCCATAGTTTGGTACAATCCATGTGTCGTATGGAACAGATGCTTCCAGTTTGGGAAGATTTTCCGCAATAGCACAGGTCATGAGAGAGAGAATATGGGAGGCTCCTGCCCATTGATGTTCCAAACCGAAAATCCATCCGCCATGATTGTAGTTTCCCCCAGCGGAGACCAGAAGGCGACTCTTTCCATCTTGCGACTCCCACCAGAAAACGCGCGGCAGCGCGGAATCGAGCCGCATGTCGATTCGTGCACCGCCACCAGACGCCTCTGGATTCCATTCAAAGGCACCGACGTTGCCGTCTCGTAACCAGATGGTCGAAGGAAGTGGATTCCAATGATTTGGCGCGAAGAGGATATTACGGTAGCCAGCCTGCGCAAACGGTTCAACCATTGCCCACGGCATGCCATTCATGTCGATCATCGTCATGGTAGAGCAATGGATGCCCCATTCACGGGACATCTTTTCACGAATTGCCGTAATCCGCCGAAGTTCCTCCTGTCCAAACGTTTGGAATACATTGCCGCTATGGCCTGCAAAAACGCCCATCAGACCTTTGTCGATGTATTCCCGTACAATCCGTTGCGCGGCCTCTTTACCGCGATCCATGCCGTAGTTCTCCCAAAACCAATCGCCTTCCATGCAATAACGGTAACGCACGGCTTCGTCCTTTGAGGATGTTTTGTCACAAAGTTCGGCGGCTTCGTCAATGAAGCGGGAGGCATTGAACCGTTGGATGTATTGCGAGTTATGGAGACCGATATCTGTATGAGAGGCAATCACGACATGGATGGTCCATTGACGCGGCTTAGGCCATGAGCCTTCGCCTTGCCATAGTAGATTTCCATCCTTATTCCAAAACTCCCAACGGACATTCGGAATATCCTCTGATGGAGCACGCATGAATGTCCGCTGGTGGAAGTGGCCTGAATCCAAGGCGATAGAAGCTTCGTCCAACAGAGTTTCGTCCGGCAGGCGGATGGCGCGAAGGCGGCCATGCACGACGCATGGCGACTCCCCATGGATGTCCAGCCACTGGCGCCCGTCATGCGTAATAATGGAAACAGGTCGGATGGAAAGACTTATCATAATATCATTTGCAACTGATCAAACATGATCCGGCCCTGCCCAGAACAGCGGCAGCGGGAAGGCCAACCGCCAGAAGTCATCCTCCTGCTGGCAGCCCAGATCGGGCATGAATGGTCCGAAGAACAACCGTGCCACTTCGCGCCGTGTCAGTTTCACATTCGCGATTCGGTTCGTCTCGGCGATGACCATCGCCTCGCCTTTGCGGAAAATCGACACCTTTTCGCCATCTTCCAATTCGATGATGCGTTCGCCTGTCCAGTTCTCCAGACGGCGACGCAGCCACGGCGCATAGTCGTTCAGAACGCGACACATGGAATTCACGCGAACCATAGCCGTCGTATTGATGCCGTAGCCAGACGCATAGCGGAGGAACATCTCTTCCGTGGGTCCAGAGCAGGACACTGGCGGCACTTCCACGCCCCATCCGCCGCTCTTCAAAAGATAACGGAGGATACGCTCCACGGCAGCCGTCGTCCCCGCATATTCCGTAATGCTACCGCCACGAACAGTCGCATATGCGAAGCCCTCTTCCGCCGTCTCGTTGATGTAAGTCACGGAGCCTGGACGCGCCAACGCCAGTTTGAATTTCTCAAGCGTCGGCCGTGTGCAGCGAACGTTCTTCTCCATATGGGCCTGCCACATCTTTTTCGCATCTTCATCATCGCCTGTGTAGTCACGGAAGGCCGTCACCGATGGCGCAGGGCCAAGATCTTCAAAGCGAACAATATGGGACGACAGATTCATCCGCCGCGCCACACCGGCCGGCTCCCAACCGTAATTACCGTAGCGTGTACGGTCACCGCCCAACAGGCCCAGCCCCCAGCCTTCTTGGTTCATGTCTTCAATGATGCGATTCAGCAACGCGCTGAAACAACCGGACTTGCGAAATTTCTGCCAGCAATGGACGTTGCCGATGCCACCGCTTGTAAATTCAGCCGCGCCGATTTTCATCTGGCGGGGAATCAATTCAATACCGGCCGCCATCTCGCCGTCGATGAACGCAAACCGCCAGTAGCCCATCGTTTCAGGCGACGCATTGATCACGTCCGGAAACAAATGCTCAAACCGCAAATGACCAGGATTGTTTTCCCTAAAACTCTGAACGACATGGTTCAGCATGACGTCGTAATCTGACGGTAGCCCGCGTCTGATTTCCATAATGCAACTTTTCCTATGCTATTTGACTGAACAAAAAAACGGTTCCAATGCCTACAGCATATACTGTAGCACTGAAACCGTTTTTTCGCATCTTGACAACGCGATTTTCATAACCACGCTGTCTCGATTCTGTCTTGCCGATCGATTACTTACCGGAGATGGCGCCGTGGCCGCGGAACGTACGCGTCGCGCTGAACTCGCCAAGACGATGGCCGACCATATTTTCCGTCACGAACACGTTGTTGAACACTTTGCCGTTATGAACGGCGAAGGTGTGGCCAACGAAATCAGGCATGATCATGGAACGACGGGACCACGTCTTGATCGGAGCCTTCTCGTTCTTCGCGTTCAAGGCTTCCACCTTTTTCTTAAGGTGTTCATCAACAAACGGCCCTTTCTTGATTGAACGTGATGACATTACTTCTTCCTCCGCTGAATGATGAACTTATCAGATGCTTTCTTCGGTTTGCGGGTACGATAACCTTTCGCCAGCTGGCCCCACGGGGACTTCGCATGGCCACCGCTCGCACGACCTTCACCACCACCCATGGGGTGGTCAACAGGGTTCTGAACAACACCACGGACATGCGGGCGGAAGCCAAGATAGCGCTTCTTGCCAGCCTTGCCCAGGCTGATGATGTTATGGTCGAGATTGCCGACCTGTCCAATCGTCGCACGGCAGTTGCCATGGATCAGACGGACTTCGCCGCTCGGCATTTTGACCTGCACGTAGTTGCCTTCCTTAGCACGGACAATCGCCGTCTGGCCGGCCGCACGCGCGATGCAGGCGCCCTGGCCCGGATACAGCTCGATGCAATGGACGTTCAAACCATCCGGAATGTCCTTCAGGCAATGAACGTGACCAGGCTTGAACTCAGCCTTCTCGCCGCTCATGACGACGTCGCCGACATTCAGGCCGACGGGGCAGATGATATAGGATTTCACGCCATCTTCATATTCGAGAAGAGCGATGCGGGCGCTGCGGTTGGGATCGTATTCGATCTCGCGCACGGTCGCCGGGCAGTCATCCTTCACACGGCGGAAATCGATGATGCGGTAACGGCGCTTCACACCGCCGCCACGGAAACGAACGGTCACGCGGCCCATGTTGTTGCGGCCACCAGTCGAACGCTTGCCTTCCGTCAAGGACTTCTCGGGTTTGCGACGGGTCAGTTCCGAAAAATCAGACACCGTCATCTGTCTCCGTCCTGGAGACGTGGGTTTGTATTTCTTAATTCCCATCTTATTGCCTCTTTGTCTTTAAAAACGCTTACGCCTTACAGCAGTTCGATGCTGCCCTCTGTCAAGGTAACGAGGGCCTTCTTCCAATCGGGGCGCTTACCCAGACGGGCACTGCGCATGCGCTTGCGCTTGCCAAGGCAATTCATAGTCTGGACATCCGAAACTTTGACATTTTCGAATATAGCCTCAACAGCCTTGCGGATCTCAATCTTGTTGCTGCGCGGATTCACCTTGAGCGTGTAACGGTGGAACTTCTCGCTGAGCGCCGTCGCTTTTTCTGTAATAAGAACGGTATAAACTACGTCGTAAGGATTGAACATCTTATCTCTCCTTCTTCTTCGCCAGGCGCTGCCCGAGGGCCTTCAATCCGGCACTGGTAATCACAACTTTTTCACCCTTCATCAGGGTATAGGGATTCACGGACTCGGCGGCGACCAGAATCACGTTGCCGAGATTGCGGCTCGCCAAAACCAAATTCGGTTCGCGGAAACCATACTTGGCCTTCTCGTCATCAATCACGTTCATGGCGGCGGATTCAACGAGAACGACTGCCGTTCCTTCGACGCCGATCGCCTTCAAGAAGGCGACGAAATCTTTCGTCTTCGCGGTTTCGGGCTTGATATCATCAACAACGATGATCTCATTGTCTTTCACGCGGTCGGAGAACACGCGGCGCAGAGCCAAAGTCTCGACGTTGGCGTTGACCTTCTTGGCGTAGCTACGGGGCTTCGGACCGAAAACAATCGCACCACCGCGCCACACTGGGCTGCGGTTACTACCACTACGGGCACGGCCATTGCCTTTCTGACGCCACGGCTTCGCGCCGCCGCCGCTCACTTCGCCGCGGGTCTTCGTTGAGGCGGTACCTGCACGGCAACCAGCCAAAAACGCAACCACGGAATCTTTAACGGCCTGTTCGCCTTTTTCGAACTCAAGCCAACTGGAATCAATTTCAATAGGGGTACCCAAGTCGGCACCGCTTGCATTTTTCACTGTCAAAGTAGCCATCTGATGTCACCCCCGATTAATGCTTCTTGATTGCGTTGCGTACGATAACAAAGCAGCCGTTCGCGCCGGGAATGGACCCTTTCACCAACAGCAGGTTAACATCGGGACGGACATCCATGACTTTCAGATTCAGAATCGTCTGACGAACATCGCCCATGTGACCAGGCATCTTGCGGCCTTTATAGACCTTGCCAGGGGCGGCGCACATACCGATAGAACCGCTTCTGCGGACCCACGCACCACCATGACTCGCACGGCCACCACCGAACTTCCAGCGGCGGACAACGCCCGCGAAACCACGGCCCTTCGTCTGGCCCGTGACATCGACGAACTCGTCTTTCGCGAAAATATCGGCCTTCAGGACATCACCGACGGACGCCGTGGAATCTTCTTCCAAACGGATTTCGCGGATGATCATCGGCGGATTCGATTCCAGCTTCGCCTCTTTCAGCGTGCCGAGCACGGGCTTCGTCACATTCTTCACCTTGCGGCTGCCGAAACCAAGCTGCAACGCGCTGTAGCCGTTGCGCTTCTGGGTACGAAGTGAAATCACAGGGCACGGACCGACCTCAATCGCCGTCACTGGAACGGCGACGCCATCTTCCGTGTAAATATGGGTCATGCCCAATTTCTTTCCAATCAATCCTTTTCTCATGTTAGCGCCCTCCCCCGTCAGATCTTGATGATGATGTCAACGCCGGCGGGAAGATTGAGCTTCTTCAGCTCTTCAACCGTCCGGTTGCTGGGGTTGATGATGTCCAGCAGACGCTTGTGCGTACGGATTTCAAACTGTTCCATCGACTTCTTGTCGACGTGCGGGGAACGGTTCACCGTAAAGCGCTCGATGCGGGTCGGCAACGGAATCGGGCCGGCGACATCGGCGCCAGTCCGCTTGACCGTGTTGACGATTTCGGCTGTGCTTTGATCCAGAATTGTGTGCTCGAAAGCCTGGAGCCGAATGCGAATGGTTTGTTTGTTTGCCATGTCTCACTCTTTTGTTTATTGACTTATAAACAGTGTGGGTACCGAGGGCTCAATTCAGTTGCCGCTCCTTTTACGGCTACGGGTCATAATGGAGCATAAACTGACGGTTCTGCCACGAAATCGCCACGTCCGCCGCTAAGCGACCGCAACGAACTTGCATAGCCGAACAACTCGCCCAATGGCACCAACGCCACTACACGCGCAATTCCCATGTCTTGGGAATCCACCTCCGTGACACGCCCCCGACGCGACGTCAAATCAGCAATGACATTGCCTATCTGAGCCTGCGGGCTCGTCACCTCCAATTTCATGATCGGTTCCAACACCAGCGGTCCGCCAGTCTCCACCGCTTCCGATAAAGCCTTGTGCGCCGCCGTCTGGAACGCCAGCTCTGACGTCCCGCCTTCCGCGGGAGCCAAAGCAACGACCTTTATCTTCATGTCCGTCAACGGATTGCCGTCACCGACACCAGATCGGACAATTTCCTGAAGGCCCGCTTTCACTGCTTCGCCGTAGATTGACTCCACGGCGGCCGTCGCGGCCTCCAAATCCATCTCAAGCCCTCCGCCTCGCGGAAGAGCTTCCACCTCAACCTCTACCATCGCTCCCATCGTCCGCCCGTCAGGCAGACGCTTTTCAAACTCGCAACGGCCATGTCCAGGCCCTTGCACCGTCTTTCGGTAGTTGACCTGCGGCTTTCCAGCCGTCACATCTATACCGAAATCCCCTTTCAGACGCTCTTGGACAATCGCCAGATGAAGCTCGCCCATTCCTGCCAACGTCCATTGGCCAGGCGCGGGGCCGTAGCTCATCCGCAATGTCGGATCCTCCATGCAGAACGCTTTCAACGCTTTTCCAAGCGTTTCGCTGTCCGTTCCGCCACGACCTTCCATCGTGATGCTGACGACCGGTTCAGGAAACGTCATCCGTTCTAGAACCGCCATGCAGGACGTATCACAGAGCGTATCCCCTGTCACGACATCTGCACCAAGACCGGTCAAGGCGACGATGTCGCCATTGTCCGCGCCTTCAATCAGATCCAGCTGACTTGCTCGCATCCGATAAACGGTTCCGACTTCACATGTCGCCCCGTTTCGCGGATTTACCAGCCGCGTTCCGTTTTCAACATGCCCGCCGTACAGTCTGACGCAGAACAGCATTTCGCCGAACACCTCGGTAGGATAGACCTTGAAGACCAGCATCCCGGTGCCTTCAAGCTTCTTGCGAATGCTTTCAGACGGTGACGGAAGATAATCGCGAACCGCGTCCAACAACGCGTCCACTCCGATATCTTTCGCGGCGCTACCGCCGAACACCGGAAGCAGGCTCCGCTTCAGAACACCCTTCCGCAATGCCCTGCGTAGAGTCGCCTCGTCTGGCTCCCTGTCCGAGAGGTAATCGGTCATCACCTCGTCGTCTGTCTCCGCAAGACATTCCACAAGATGCGTCCGAGCGGCTTTCACCTGCTCATCTTCACTGAAATCAATGTCCGGACTCCCTTCTCCGGCACATCGTCCAGTCAAGATGTCAACCATGCCAATGAATCCATTGTCTTTTGTCAATGGCACCTGCATGGCAACCGCCGATACATGGAAGCGCTGCGCTATCTGGCGGATGACCCGCTCATAACTGGCGCCTTCACGATCCAGCTTGTTCACGAACGCCAGCATCGGAATCCGATGCCTGTTCGCTTGACGCCATACGGTCTCCGATTGGGCCTGCACACCGCGTATGCCGCAGAACACGGCCACAGCGCCGTCCAGAACCCGAAGAACCCGTTCAACCTCTGCCGTGAAATCCACATGGCCGGGCGTATCGACCACATTGATCTGTACATCACGCCAGTGGCAGACAACTGAAGCACTTAGGATGCTGATGCCATGCTCGCGTTCCTGCGGCAACCAATCCGTCACGGTCGTGCCTTCATGAACTTCGCCGCAGTAACGTATCTCCCCGGTCCGACGGAGTATACGCTCCGTCAACGTCGTCTTCCCTGCGTCTATGTGAGCAATGATTCCCAGATTCCGCAACGCGGTGGAACTCATCTTCGCAATCCCAGTCGCTTATGTACGTTCGAAAAATTTCGGACGAAAGTGATTACCAGCGGTAATGCGCAAACGCCTTATTGGCGTTCGCCATCTTGTGCGTATCATCCTTCTTCTTCACGGCGTTGCCAGTGTTGTCGAAGGCATCGAGCAATTCGGCGGCGAGGGCTTTCGCCATCGGAACGCCTTTGCGGGCGCGGCTGTAGCCGACGATCCAGCGCAGCGCGACTGCCGTCTGACGCTCGGCCGGAACTTCCAGAGGAACCTGGTACGTCGCACCACCGACGCGGCGGCTCTTGACTTCCAAGCGCGGCTTCACATTCTCAAGGGCTTGACGGAAGACTTCCAGCGGCTCCATATCCGCCTTCTTCTCCTTCAGGATGTCCATGGCGCCATAGACAATACCCTGAGCAACCGTTTTCTTGCCGCGTTCCATAACCGTATTGATGAGACGCGCGATGATGATGTCATTGAACCGGATATCCGGAATCGTTTGACGTTTTTCAGCTTTTCTTCTTCTCATTATCCTGTATTCCTCTCAAGGAGCTTCCTATACTGCCGGATTACTTCTTGCCTTTCGCGGGCGCACCGGGCTTCGGGCGCTTCGTGCCATACTTCGAACGGCCCTGGCGGCGCTTGTCGATACCAAGCGTGTCCAGCGTGCCGCGGACGATGTGATAACGGACACCAGGCAGGTCACGGACACGGCCGCCGCGCACCAACACGACGCTGTGTTCCTGAAGGTTATGACCTTCGCCGCCGATGTACGCGTTGACTTCCTGCCCGTTCGTCAGACGAACACGGGCGTACTTACGCAAAGCGGAGTTAGGCTTCTTGGGGGTACGGGTGCTGACCTGAAGGCAGACACCACGGCGCTGCGGGCACTGATCCAGAGCACGGACACGGCTCTTGACCGGTTTGACCTTACGACCTTTTCTGATCAACTGATTGATTGTCGGCATTTCGCGTTTCTCTTTGACTTATAATATAGATATGATAAAAAATCGTTCTTTTAATTTAATACACCAATCCAGAATGTCAAGCGAACGCCCCATGTCCATTCGGTTTTTCCGAATCGGCATGGGGCATCCGCTTTCTTTTTTGCAGGATGGGCTCCTGTCTCGATCAGTTGTCGAAGAACTTCTGCAGATTGTCGAGATGCTCCTTGTCCTGCGCTTCCTTTTCGCTCAGTTCCAACGCCGCCGTTTCGGCTGCGGCTTCTTCAGCCGTACTCGTCTTGAACGTCAGCTTGAAATCCTGCGCATCGGGATAACCCGTGCCAGCGGGAATCAGATGACCCATGATGACGTTTTCCTTGAAACCGCGCAAATGATCGACGCGGCCAAGAGTCGCGGCTTCGGTCAGAACACGCGTCGTATCCTGGAAGGACGCCGCGGAGATGAAGCTCTCCGTCGCCAGAGAGGCTTTCGTGATACCCAGCAGGATCGGTTGAGCGTCCGCCGCGATGCCGCCGTTCTCCAGAACACGCTTGTTCTCTTCCTGGAACTCGCGCTTGTCAACGAGTTCGCCGAACAGGAAGCGCGTCTGGCCAGGCTGCGTGATGCGGACGTTGCGCATCATCTGGCGGAGGATGATTTCAACGTGCTTGTCGTTGATTTCAACACCCTGCAGACGATAGACCTGCTGAACTTCATTCAGCAAGTATTCCTGCAATTCCTGCGGACCGCAGATTTCGAGCATTTCATGCAGAACGACCGCACCGTCCGTCAACGGCGTGCCCTTCGTGACGAAGTCGCCTTCCGTAACAACGATACGTTTGCCTTGCGGGATGACATGCTCTTGGCTCGCACCACTTTCCGGATCCTCGATACGGATGTTCTGGCGGCCTTTCACAGGTTTGTCGATATAGACCACACCGTCGATCTTCGCGATTTCGGCGGCCTCTTTCGGACGACGAGCCTCGAACAGTTCGGCGACACGGGGCAGACCACCGGTGATATCGCGGGTACGAACGTTCTGACGGGGGAACTTGGCCAATTCGTCACCGGCGTTCACCAATTCGCCTTCTTCCAAGGTGAAGTAGGCACCCGTTGGCAACTGGATGTTCCTGCGGCGTCTGACGACCGCCATGCCGACATGCACCGACTTGCGCAGATTCTCCTTCACGCGGAAGAAGCCCGTCAAAGTCGTTCCAAGACGTTTGCCGTCGATTTCCTGCAGACCGTCCAACTCGATCGTCTCGTTAAACTTCAGTCCACTCAGATTAATCAGATTCTTGCCGAAATGGATATCGTCAATCTTGATCTCGATACCGTCGCAAGGAGCCTTCACAGCCGTCTTGTGGTTGGCGTCATAGACAAGTGCATCTCCCTTGGAGACCTTGTCCGACTCGAAGCTCAGATGATCAATGCGGATGATCTTGCCAGACTTCAAATCATTTTCCGTCAGCACCAAGGAGCAACGTCCCTGCGCATCTAGATTGATGCGGACTTCGTCTTCACCGACCTTGGAGGCCGCGTCCTGATAATAGCCCTTGCCCTGCTGGAAGCGATAGATAATGCGGTCTGACGCACTGCCTTTGCGATCTTCCATCATATCGGCATAGCCCTTCGCGCTCGTATTGATCAGCTGCAGTTGGAAACGCAACTTGACGCGATTTCCGCCAGCCAGTTCCAACGGAAGCATGTCGACGATATCGAAAGCCGGACGGATGTCTTCGTTGTGTTCGACAACCTTGTGCTCGATCTTCGCGGTCTGACTGTTCTCCTCGCTGGAAATGGTCGAACCTTCAACCAAGTCACGATATTCAATGCAACCGCTAATTGGTGCATTGATTGGCACGTTGAAGGGATCCCATTCGGCAAACGTGAAGTCGGCCTTGATCGCGCCATCCTGGAAGTAGATGATGGAGCCCTGTGGCAATTCCAATTCATCGACTTCTGAAGCAGCGCCATTGGCCTGCGCATCCGCGTTCGCGTAGTTCACGGTGACATGCGCGTTCTGCGTCAGGACCATGTAACCTTTGGCAATCAGCTGATTGTCGGCGACCTGTTCGGCCAACGCCGCTTCCGCAGGAGCCGGCTTGCCGTTCAGCTTGCAATAGTCCAGATAGGGGTCACGCGCCTTCTCATCCTTAATGAGACGGGTGAAACCTTCGTTGTAGTAGTCACTGCTGCTCTGCGGATTGTTCTTCGGCCCATTGTAGAAAAGTCCGGCGTTGCTACGGTTCTTCTCTTCGCTGCAAAGCGTCTTGACAACTTGGATCGGAACCAACTGCTGGCTGTCTCCGACCATCAGGTTCTGCAGGGCGAGGTTACCGTCCTTGCGCGCCTTGTGACTCATCTTGTTCGCGTCAGCTGCAGCCGTACCACCAAGGTGGAACGTACGCATGGTCAGCTGGGTACCAGGTTCACCGATGGACTGAGCCGCGATGATGCCGACGGGATCGCCGTGCTTCGGCAAATCGCCCGTGGCCAGATTGCGGCCATAGCACTTGCAGCAGACGCCACGTTCGCTTTCACAGGTCAGCACAGAGCGGATGAGCACTTTGTCAATACCCATCGCCACGATGCGCTTCGCCAATTCAGCCGTGATTTCCTCTCCGGCCGCAACAAGCACATTACCAGTCGCGGTATCGTAGATGTCTTCCGCGCTGAAACGGCCGATGATACGGTCTTCCAGCTTCACGGTTTCCTTCGCGCCTTCCTTGATGGACTTCATGTAGATACCGTTGGCGGTATGGCAATCGTCTTCCGTGCAGATGACATCGTGGGCGACGTCAACCAGACGGCGGGTCATGTAACCGGAGTCAGCGGTCTTCAGAGCCGTATCAGCCAAACCTTTACGAGCACCGTGGGAACTGATGAAGTATTCCAGAACGGACAGGCCTTCGCGGAAATTCGCCTTGATCGGGTTTTCGATGATATCACCGGACGGCTTGGCCATCAAGCCACGCATACCGGCCAGCTGACGGATCTGGTCTTTACTGCCTCGGGCACCAGAATCAAGCATGGCGAACACAGGATTGATTTCAGACTTGCCGTCGTTCTCTTCCAGCACACCAGTCAGACGGTCCGCCAATTCGTTATTAACGCTCGTCCATTCTTGAATGCACTTGTTATAGCGCTCCTGCTCCGTGATCATACCTTCGCGACGCTGCTGGCGGATCATGTCGATGTTCTTCTGGGCAGCCTCGATGAACTGTGCCTTCTCCTTCGGGACAATCATGTCCTTGATGCCAATGGAGAAGCCGGCGCGTGTCGCGTATTCATAACCAAGATCCTTCAGGAGATCCAGAACTTTAATAAGTCCCATGCGGCCGACGGCCTCATAGCACTGCTTGATCAGTCCGCTCATCTCCTTCTTCGTGACCTGCTTGTTGAAGAAACCCATCTCCTTGGGCCAGATTTCATTGAAGATGCAACGGCCGACCGTCGTCACGATGTACTTGTCGTTCTTCGTCTCAGGAGACCAAACTGTATCCTTTCCGAAATACGGGTTGTGGAGATACACGAAATCATGCATCTTCAGATCGCCCGCCTCGAAGGCGCGCAGAAGCTCATGATAATCGTTGAACCAACGCAGACGGTTCGGGCATTTGCGAATTTCTTCGTTCAAAGCCGCGATTGCTGCGTCATGCTTCTCTTGAGCAGCCTTGAAGTTGCTCTCGCTGAGCTTCTTTGCGGCAAACGCCTTGCTAGCCTCTTCCAGAGCCTGATCCAGTTCGCGGGTCTGAACGGTCCATTGCTGTTCCTTCTCTGCCTGCTCCAAGAAGGCCTTCTTGTTCTTCTTGTGCTCGTATGTCAGATAATAGACGCCCAGCGTGATATCCTGCGACGGTGTCGTGATCGGCTTGCCACTGGCCGGCGAGAAGATGTTGTTCGGGGACAACATGATCAACTTCGCCTCAAGCTGCGCCTCATTGCTCAACGGGACATGGACGGCCATCTGGTCGCCGTCGAAGTCGGCATTGAACGCTGTGCAGACCAGAGGATGCAGACGAATTGCCTGACCTTCGATCAGAATCGGATCGAATGCCTGAATGGACAGACGGTGAAGCGTAGGGGCACGATTCAGGAGAATCGGATGACCTTTGATCACTTCATCCAGAATGTCCCAAACTTCCTTACGTTTCTGTTCAATCCACTTCTTCGCGTTGCGGACCGTATGGACATAGCCTTTCTGCTTCAAGCGGCTCATGATGAACGGCTCGAACAGCACGAGCGCCATTTCCTTCGGGAGACCGCACTGGTTGATGCGCAGTTCAGGACCGACAACGATGACGGAACGGCCGGAATAATCGACTCGTTTGCCGAGCAGGTTCTGGCGGAAGCGCCCCTGCTTGCCTTTCAGCATGTCAGTAAGAGATTTCAGAGGACGATTGCCCGTACCTGTAACGGCGCGGCCATGGCGCCCGTTGTCCAAAAGGGCGTCAACAGCTTCCTGCAACATGCGCTTTTCGTTACGGATGATGACTTCCGGCGTATGAAGTTGCAAAAGATTGCGGAGACGATTGTTGCGGTTGATGACACGGCGATAGAGATCATTCAGATCGCTAGTCGCGAAACGGCCACCTTCCAACGGAACCAAAGGACGCAGTTCGGGAGGAATGACCGGCAGAACGCTCAGGATCATCCACCGCGGATCCATGTTGTTTTCGAGGAAACCTTCAATCAACCGCACACGCTTGGCGATCTTTTTACGAATCGCCTTGCTGGTGGAGGAGTTCAGATCGCTTTCCAACTGTTCCTGCAATTCTTTCAGATTCAGTTTGCCGAGAAGCTCCTGGATGGCTTCTGCACCCATACCGGCCTTGAAGTGATCGCCGTACGTCTGACGGTTTTCATTGTATTGCTCATCCGTCAGGACCTGCTTCTCCTGTAGAGGCGTGTCGCCGGGCTCTGTCACAATCCAACTTTCATAGTACAGGACGCGTTCCAGACTTTTCGGAGTCAAATCGAGAATCAAACTCAAACGACTCGGAAGACATTTATAGAACCAGACATGCGACACTGGCACCGCCAAGTCGAGATGCCCCATGCGTTCACGGCGGACGCGTGACTCGCAGACTTCAACGCCACACTTGTCGCAAACAATACCCTTGTGCTTCTGGCGTTTGTATTTTCCGCACGCGCATTCCCAGTCCCGCGTAGGTCCAAAAATCCGTTCGCAGAACAGACCGCCCTTCTCGGGTTTGAATGTACGGTAATTGATGGTTTCGGGATTCTTGACCTCGCCGCGGCTCCAGGAACGGATTGTCTCCGGACTGGCCACGCCGATTGTCACGAAACTGCCGCTTTCCATTGATTCGATTCCGCCAAATTGGTTTTCAGTGTTATCCAATTTACAACCCTCCATGAATGGGTTATTTTTTGCGTCCTCCGCCGCGGGGATTTTCTCTTTCATGCTCATCCCCGCAGGCTGGGACACTTAAACTAATTCCGATGTTTCACACGACGCGCTCAAGCCTGGGCGCCTTTGGAGTTCCGCACGCGGACATCCAGGCAGAGGCTCTGCATTTCCTTCATCAGGACGTTGAACGATTCCGGAATACCGGCCGTCAACGTGTTGTCACCATCCATGATGGAGTTGTAGATCTTCGTGCGTCCTTTCGTATCATCGCTCTTGACTGTCAGCATCTCCTGCAACGTATAGGCCGCGCCATACGCCTCAAGAGCCCAGACTTCCATTTCGCCGAAACGCTGTCCGCCGTGCTGCGCCTTACCGCCCAGAGGCTGCTGTGTCACCAGCGAATATGGACCGACTGCGCGGGCGTGGATCTTGTTCGCGACCAAGTGGTCGAGTTTCAGCATGTAGATCTGGCCGACCATCGCGCGCTGCGCGAACGGGGCACCAGTCATACCATCGAACAGACGGGTCTTGCCATCGGTATCAACGAAGCATTCCGTCCGGTCGTTGCCGTTCTGGTCAACGACTTTACCATCTTCCAAGACAGTCCAGCCGCGTTCGGCCACCTTGATGTGCTTCGCCTCGTCGAGCATCGACCAGATCTTCTCTTCCGGAATACCGTCGAACACAGGCGTCGCGACAGTCATGCCGAGGATCTTGGCGGCATAGCCGACATGCGTCTCGAAAACCTGTCCGACGTTCATTCGCGAAGGAACGCCCAGAGGATTCAGGATGATGTCCACCGGCGTGCCGTCTGCCATGAAAGGCATGTCTTCGACGGGGACGATCTTCGCCACAATACCTTTGTTACCATGGCGTCCGGCCATCTTGTCGCCGATGGAAATACGACGCTTGCTGGCGATATAGACCTTGACGGCCTTTACGACGCCTTGCTCACCGGCATCATTCTGCTTGTCTTTCTCAAGCTCTTCCTTCCAGCGTTGCTTCGTAATCTGGAACTTCTTGGCGAAATTCTTGAGGATTTCCTCGATCTTCGCCTGCTTCTCCATGGCCTTCGCATCGCTGCTCGGATCGAGCATATAGGTGTCATAGCTCTGGGCCAGACGCGTCAGCATGCTCTTGGTGATCTTGCGGTCTGCCGCGATGATCTCTTCCGGTTCGCCGGCGACAAGACGCGTGATGGCGAAGCTCAGCTTCTGACCGAGCAATTCGTCGCTCAGAGTCTTCACCAGGTCATCCTGAATATGATTCAGCTGTTCGCGATACTTCTGATCCGTGTCTTTTACACGGTTGTTGATATCCTTCTTGGTCTGCTTGGCCTTTGTCGGATCCACACGGCGATCAACGCGCACGTCCATGACGATACCAGAGCAGCCACCGGGCACCACCAACGAACTGTTCTTGACATCGCTCGCCTTCTCACCGAAAATGGCCTTCATCAGACGCTCTTCAGGTGCCAGATCAGGCTCGTTTTTCGGCGTGATCTTGCCAACCAGAATGTCGCCAGGCTTCACTTCAGCACCGACGCGAACAATGCCGTCTGCATCCAGATTGCGCAGGGATTCCTCACTTTCATTCGGAATGTCTCGCGTAATCTCTTCAGGACCAAGTTTTGTTTCACGAGCCTGAACATCTTCCAATGTCACATGGATGCTCGTATAGACGTCATTGGCCACCAGTCTTTCACTGATGATGATAGCATCTTCGAAGTTATATCCATGCCATGGCATGAAGGCCACCAAGACGTTTCGTCCAAGAGCAAGTTCACCACCATCCGTGGAGGCACCGTCGGCAATCGCCTGGCCTTTCTTGACCACATCGCCGCGGCGAACGATCGGTCGCTGGTTGAACAGCGTTGATGCATTCGTGCGGAGGAACTTGTACAGGTGGTAATCCTGCACGGATTCCGGATAAGCCGTCTCGTCGGGCAGTTTGCCATCCTTCGTAATAATGACACGTTCAGCGGTCGCACTCGCAACGATACCGTCTGCACGAGCGTTCATCGTGGCACGGGAGTCACGGGCCACAACCTCTTCAAGGCCCGTACCGACCAATGGACGTTCGGAGCGAAGCAACGGGACAGCCTGGCGCTGCATGTTGGATCCCATCAGCGCGCGGTTGGCGTCGTCGTGCTCCAAGAACGGAATCAGACCTGCAGCCGCGCTAATCATCTGCAACGGCGACACGTCGATGTATTGGACCTTTTCACGTTCGAATTCGCCAGACTCACCTTCGTGGCGGCAAAGGACGTCGCGGTTGAGCAACGTACCGTCTTCGGCTTGCGGGGCGTTGGCCTGCGCGATAACGAAAGCTTCCTCTTCGTCAGCCGTCAGGTAATCAACTTTGTTAGTGACCTTCGTGTCTTTGACTTGGCGGTACGGAGCTTCGATGAAGCCGTATTCGTCAATCTTTCCAAAGAGCGCGAGAGAGGAAATCAGACCGATATTCGGACCTTCAGGCGTCTCAATCGGGCAGACACGGCCATAATGGCTGGAATGAACGTCACGGACTTCAAAGCCAGCACGTTCACGCGTCAAGCCGCCAGGGCCCAAGGCACTGAGACGACGCTTGTTCGTCAGTTCGGCCAGACAGTTCGTCTGATCCATGAATTGGCTCAACTGGTTCCGTCCGAAGAAATCACGGATCACACCGCTAAGAGCCTTCGTGTTCACCAGTTTCGAGATGGTCGGCTCTTCATTCGTGTTCTCAAGCTTTTCCTTCATCAACGTAGCCGTACGGGTCAATCCGACTTGGCACTGCTTCTGGAGCAGTTCGCCGACCGTGCGGACGCGGCGGCGTCCCAAATGGTCGATGTCGTCTTCCTTGCCGATACCGTTGTGCAAGTACATCAGATATGCCGTCGAACGGGCGATATCCTGTTTCGTCAGCACGCATTGACGGCGTCCCCAGTTGAGATGGAGAGCCTGATTCATCTTGAAACGACCGACAAGACCAAGATTATAACGATGCGGGTCTTCGAACAAGCGCTTAAACAGCTGACGGGCATTGGCTGCCGTCGGCGGATCCGTCGGACGCATGCGTTTGTAGATTTCCTTCTGGGCGTCTTCCGTGGTATGAACGGTGTCCTTCTGCATGCAGCGGATGAAGTAGTCGCCACCTTTGCCGGGGCGCAACAGACGGACGGACACACCGTATTCATAATCCAAATTGTAATTGGGCTCCGCGGCAGAGACAGCCTCCCGATCTGCTTCGATTTCCTTCATGGCATCCAGCAGCGTGGACAGGATGTCGACCGTGACTTTCACATTGCGCTCAACCAACTTGACGGCTCCGGCCTTCGCGGCAGGAGCATCGCATTTGTCATAAAGGCACTTGACCAGAACTTCACGATTGTCGTCCGTGTTGACTGGAGCTTTCGACATGTAGATTGCATTACCTGTACGCCAACCTTCATTCTCCAGCTTGTAGGCCAGATCCTCACGATCCATTTCAAGAAGCTTTTCAATCTGGCGGGCATTTAGCTCCTCGATCAAACAATCCGTATGGACGACTTTGACCTTCTTGATACCATTCGCCTGCAAAGCATCGAACACCATTTCGCTGCAGGGGGCGAGGCCTTCCACGGCAAGACCATTGTCCTTGCCGGAAGCCTTCACATCACTTGCGATGTAAACCTTGGACGGATCATCAAGCTTCTTCAGTTCCGTCAACGGCTGCTCTTCCAGATAATACACGGCATCCAGAATGTCTTCATTGCCATCATATCCGAAAGCACGCAGGAACGTGCTGACAAGGAACTTCCTACGACGGCGTTTGCGATCTAGATAAATCTGGATGCAATCACTCTGATCGAACTGGACTTCCAACCACGAACCATGATCGGCAATCACCTTGTAGGAGCACAGCATCTTGCCGCTGGCATGGCGGTTGCGCTCGAAACTCACGCCAGGAGAACGATGCAACTGGCTCACGATGACGCGTTCTGCGCCATTAATGACAAACGAGCCACGCTCCGTCATCAGCGGAATATCGCCAATGTAAATGCTTTCCTCCTTCACATCTTTGCCGTTGGCCGTGTGAAGACGGAAAGTGACGTTCAAGGCTGCCTGGTATGTCAGACCGTCCTTCAAGCATTCGACCAACCCTTTCTTGGGTTCGCCAATTTCATATTTCACAAACTCAAGACTCGCCTTCCCGTCTGGTTCCTTCTGAGCAGGAAAGATATCCTTAAAAGCTTCCTGCAAACCTTGATTCAAACGCTCTTCTGGAGGCGTATCCTTCTGTAAAAAATCCGCGAACGATTTTGTCTGAATCTCAATGAGATCCGGAATTTCCAGCACTTCATTCTTCAGACAACCAAAATTCTTGCGTTGTGACATGTTTCCCCGCCTGTATGGTTCCTGCCTTTGTGGTTAACGCGCACGTTGTTTAGCGTGTCCTAAATACTTCTCTTTCAACTAGCACGCTCCTACGTGCAACTCCAACCACCATCGCTGGCCGCCTTTACGACCAGTTAAACAAAAAACCGGAGTCGGACCAAAATTCACCAACTTCCGGACATTTTCCATCTGTTCCTTCCCTTTCACGACCCCCTTTTCGCTTTTTCCGTCTTCCCTCTTTTCCGGCAAGCGGGGCATTGACATCCGTCAAAGCCCCTGCCGCACCGGACAGCGGATCCGGACTCCGAAGAGTTCCGGATCAACTGTTGACCGACCAGAAGATTTACTTAACTTCAACCTTCGCGCCGGCTTCTTCCAGCTTCTTCTTGATTTCGTTTGCTTCGTCCTTGCTGACACCAGTCTTGACCGGTTTCGGAGCTTCCGTAACCAGATCCTTGGCTTCCTTCAGGCCCAGACCCGTGATGCCACGGACTTCCTTGATCACGGCGATCTTGTTCGCGCCGCCATCCGCCAGGATGACATCGAACTCGGTCTTTTCTTCTTCAGCCGGAGCGGCGGCGCCGCCAGCGGCCGGAGCAGCAGCAGCCACCGCCACGGGGGCAGCAGCGCTCACGCCCAGACGCTCTTCGAGAGCCTTGACAAGCTTGCTGACTTCGAGAACCGTCAAACCTTCGATGTAGGAGATGAACTCTTCCATCTTCGCATCAACTGCAACTTTTTCTTCCGACATTGGTGTATTCTCCAATTTTTCTTGCTTAAGCTACCTGCTCTTTCGATTTGCAGTAAGCATCCAACACATAAACAATGCTCGCCACTTTGGCGTTGAGCACACGGACCAGCTGGCTTCCGGGAGCCTGCAAAAGACCCAGCAACTGGGCCAGAAGCACTTCCCGAGAAGGAAGATCGGCAAGGGCGTCCACATCGGCGGGCGTCAGAAGACTCCCATCCAGAACACCGTACTTGACCTTGACCTGTTCCTTCGCCTTGGCAAACTCACGAACCAGTTTCGCAATCTGAACGGCATCGCATGAACCACTCACCAGGGCGGTATCCCCGGAAAGTTCCACGCCGGCCAGATTTTCCAAGCCCAGCTTCTCCGCCGCTTTCTTCACCAACGTGTTCGGCACTACGTGGCATTCGGCTCCGATAGCCGTAAGCTTGCCACGAAACTCATTGAAAACATTGGCCGTCAAGCCCTGATAGCTGATCAGAATCGCAGGACGATCCTTCAGCATCGCGCTCACAGCCGCAACCATTTGTTGTTTTTCTGCTCTCATGGTTTACGCCTTTGCTGCGGATTTGGCATCCAGACGGATGCCCGGACTCATTGTGCTACTCAACGTCCAAGACTGCAGATAGATGCCTTTGGCGGCTGCCGGACGAGCACGGAGAATCGTCGTCAAGACCGCATTCGCGTTCTCAACCAACGCCTCGGCGCTGAAGGACAGCTTGCCTATCGGCACGTTCACCACACCGGCGCGGTCACAACGATATTCAACTCGTCCGGCTTTCGCCTCGCGAACTGCTGTCGCCGTGTCTTCCGTAACCGTTCCAGTCTTCGGATTCGGCATCAGGCCACGAGGACCTAACACTCTACCCAATGTCCGGACTTCTTTCATGGCCGACGGAGTCGCAATCAACACGTCAAACTCCAACCAGCCGCCTTTAATTCTCTGAATCAGCTCCTCATAGCCGACTTCGTCTGCACCTGCGTCTTTTGCACGCTGTGCGAATTCACCCTCGGCAATCACTACGACTGTCTGCTTCTTGCCGGTTCCCTGAGGAAGAACCAATGCACCGCGGACAATCTGATCCGACTGGCGGGGGTCGATGCCGAGACGGAAGCTAAGCTCCACAGTCTCGTCAAATTTGGTGGTAGGCATTGATTTCAACGCCTGAACTCCATTCTCCAACGAATAGAATTCCGTGCGGGAAAACTTTGCCAAACGGGCGCGATAAAGTTTACTTCTCTTCATCGACCACCTCAATACCCATGCTACGCGCCGTCCCAGCGATGACTTTCACAGCAGCCTCCAGACTTTTCGCGTTCAAGTCCTTTTCTTTGGTCTTCGCAATCTCTTCGAGTTGCTTGCGGTTGACCTTCGCCACCGTCTCGCGCCCTGGTGTCTTGGAACCCGAGGCGATGTTCGCGGCCTTCTTCAGAAGAACCGCGGCGGGTGGGGATTTCGTGATGAACGTGAAAGACCGATCTTGGTAAACTGTGATCACGACAGGGATGATCAACCCCGCCTGTGACTGGGTCGCCGCGTTGAACTGCTTGCAGAATTCCATGATGTTGACACCAGCCTGACCCAAGCTCGGTCCAACAGGAGGAGCTGGATTGGCAGCGCCAGCGGGAATCTGCAAACGCACTTCGCCCACGACTTTCTTTGCCATAATCGTCTTCTTCTATTGCACGACATCGGTACGAACTGGCAGGAATTCTCCCGAAATCGTGTCGCTAATTGTCAGTACTTCTCGATCATCCAGGTTATTGTGGACGATCCACCTGCCAAAAATCCAATTCACAAGGAGTAGAGCGACCGAACATCACCACGCTCAGCTTCAAGCGTTTCCGATCATCATCGACTTCCTCGATCATTCCTTCGCTTCCTTCGAACACGCCTTCACGAATGATGACGGTTTCGCCGA
>JAEEGH010010752.1_pt1 | contig 20917 bp, 11 predicted proteins | sample 9134181 | NCBI WGS metagenome assembly JAEEGH01 (sample SAMN16246544, study PRJNA631951) | gut metagenome | biome: gut microbiome; feature: rumen; material: DP-attached | host: Bos | place: Iran: Karaj | collected 2018-10
AGGTAAGTGAAAAATCTGACATGGCCAAATCCTGAGCCGCTCGGCTTTGCCGCTTGCCCCAGCAAGAACTTTTTGTTGCTCAGGTACTTATAAAGAAAGTTAAATTAAAGTGCTGCGGAATTTAGGTAAACAATAAAGACAATGAAACGGAAAGATTACACGAAACCGACGATGAAGGTCGTCATGTTGAGACACGCCGGGATGCTCATGACGAGCGGTCAGGGTAAAGGACTGACCAGTCCGAACAATTATGAGGACGGCGGCGACCCGTTCGCCGAGTCCTAAAGGAACGCAGTGAAGAACATCCTAAAAAGCGTTAAGACAATGAAGACGACAAGACTATTCATGATGGCGGCGCTGGCACTGACCATGACCGCCTGCAGCAAGGACGACGACGGACTGACTCCCCAGCCCGCCGAGCAACAGTCCACGGAGCAGACGACGGGGCGGGGCATACCATTCACGGCCACCATCAGCATCGGCGAGGGCGGCATGACGCGCGCTCTGGCCGACGGCGGCACGACGCTCACGGCCTCATGGGCCGAGGGCGAGAAGGTGGCGCTGATACATAACGGCGTGAGCGACGAGATGGAGGTCACGAGCGTCAGCGGCGGCAAGGCCACCATCACGGGCGACATCACGGGCAGCCCCTCGGACGGCGACGCGGTGACGATCATCTATCCCGCCACAGCTGCCAAGGGCGCGACGGGCAAGGTGAAGGGCAATCTGCTGAAGACGCAGGTGGGAACGCTCGATGCCGTCAGCGAGAAGTACGACGTGCGCAAGGGCACGGGCACGCTGAAGGTGGGAGCCACGGCCACGCTCACCGACGACGTGGAGATGGCGAACCAGTATGCCGTGTGGAAGCTGACGCTGCCCTACAATGCCAGGAACCTGTGCATCCTGGCCGACAACGAGGCCATAGCCGGCGCCACGCTCGAAGGTGAGCAAGGCAAGGAGTTCACCGTTGCGGTACCCGAAGTCGACGATAAGACCATCACCGTGGTGGCCAGCGACGACGACAACAACTGCTATTACTGCAAGAAGGACGGCATCAACCTCGCGGCTGGCAAGTACTATCGGAGTGCGCCGGCGATGACCACGGTTGGCACGGAGAGAACCGATGATCCCCGAATGGTTGCTGGAGATTACTCATCAACTATTATACAGGCTACAATCTACGACGGCCAGACACTCGTGCTCTCCGGATTAAATGCCAAAGCACTCTTCATTACCTTCGACGGCAATACCACCATTATCCTGATGGGATCCAATTCTGTTAATGATCAGGCGACTTATCCCATTTTCAATGCACCTGAGGGCAGCACGGTAACCATTACGGGCACAGGCAGCTTCACTGCAAAAGGTGGTAAAGATAGTCCCTGCATCGGCGGGTTCAAATCGGGCAAAACCGAGTACACTACCGGCGACATCATCATCAGTGGCGGAATTTTAGATTTAACTGGCGGTGATATTAATAAAGGAACTGGTGCCGCCGCCATCGGCACGGGCCATGGTGGCACATGCGGTAACATCACGATTACAGAAGGAGTGACCAGCTTGACCGCCACGAAGAGCGGCAGTGCTACCCACAGCATCGGCAAAGGCTCTGGCGGCACCTGCGGCACGGTGACCATCGGCGGCACGGTATATTGGGACGGTTCGAGCTATCAGAACGGCGGCGACACCTATCTCACCCAGAGCACACTCATCTACGAGCCGTAATCCCCACCGTGGAAATCGCGGCGGGCGTCCGCACTCCCCTCCCCGCATTCTTCCCTTTCCAGGCCGTCCGCTTCCTCCCCCGGGCGGCCTTTTCCGTCGTCAGGAAAAACCGTCGGGAGGCCGCCCGCAGAATCGCCATCCAGGGCGCAATGGGGTCAGGCACCTTTGCGCCCTTTTTCAATCTGCAACTCCAGCTTCTTGTCGAATTCGCCTTTATAAATTTTCATAGATCATTCATTTGTTGGCTGCAAAGATAAGCAATATTTTCAATACAAACAAGGAAAAGCCAATATTTGTCTTGTGCATTGTGCAATTAGTTGTGTTTCGCGTTTCGCGTTGCAAAACGAAAATTAATTTGTTCTATGATAGTTGTTATGTTGCATTAAAATTATATATATATTAATATATAATATATTATATATTAATATATATATAATTCATAGGAAATATTTTTCTTATTTGAAAAAACGTTTTGCAACGCGAAACGCGAAACGGATAAAGAGGATAGAAACGGGAAATTTTATTACATTCTGTCCTATACTAGTCTCTTCTGGAACAATGGTCAAAGTAAAAGGGAATTTTAGTTAGGCTAAAGTCGGAGTTTGCAGAAATTAAAGTCGGAGTTTAGTCTAAGTAAAGACAGAAGAACAAAAAGACATAATAACAGACTAACATATAAGGGGTTAAGGGCAGCTCAAGGCTGCCCGAGGTGTTGGTAAATAATGTTTACTTCCGCAGGGAGGAAGGTGCGACGCTTCAATTTTGTGAGGTGCGCGAGATCGGGATCTTCCTGAAGAAGGGAACGGAGTTTCTCCCAGGCAGACTTGGGCTGGATGTAGGGGAAATACATTTGGGCGAGCTCTGTGCGGCCCATAGTTAAACAATGGTTTTGTTGCATAATGGTTATTTGTTTTGGAAACTAATATGAATAATTTGAATAATTTTGTCCACTAATAGTAATTAATAATGTTGAGTATGTTTGTTGGTACAAAGGTACGAAAAATCGGCGAGATATGCAAGAAAAAGAGCAAATAATTTGGTAAAAGATGGGATATGGCGGAATAAGGCGGTAAAAGTCGTTTGGAGAGAAAGAAAAGCTTGCATAATTAAAAATAAATGATTAATTTTGCAATGTGATTCAGAAGAGAGGAACGCAGTGCGCAGGCGGGAGGCTCGGAAGGGTTGCAAAGAGAATTTTAAAGCTTATGTTTAATTAAAAAAAGAAAGGAACAAAAAGAAATGGCAAGATCAAACATTCCAATGGTGATCAACCTGCGTCAGAACACCAATGACACCAATGCTGCCTACGGTAAGTATTTCGCCGAGGTGGATTCGAAGGAACCCCTGAACCTGAAGGGATTCGCCCGCCACATGACTGGTCACGGCAAGATCGCCGACTATCAGATGTGTGTGCTGGTACTGGGTCAGGTAGTCGATTGCATGAGCGAACTGCTCGCTCAGGGCCAGCCCGTGAAGCTCGACGGTCTGGGAACCTTCTCTCCCTCCGTCGATGGTCAGAAGCTGGGCAAGATCAGCATCGAGAAGGCTGTGGAGGCCGGTGCCGACGCGATGATCAACGGCATCAAGATCAACTTCACGCCGGAGAACATCAAGGGCGAGAAGCTCACCTCGAGGGCCTTCAAGGAGCAGTGCGTGTTCGAGTTCGGCTACCTGGTGGAGAGTGAGGTGCGCACGGTCGGCGGCAAGGAGCGCCGCGTGCAGAAGAAGACTCCGATCAGCTATCTGCTGGCACCTGCAGCCGACGGTAGCAACGGTGGCGGCAACGGCGGTTCGCAGAGCGGCGGGCAGAGCCAGGGCGGCGAGCAGCCTGCAACAGTGGCAGCCCCCACGATCAGCGGCACCACTCCGTTTGCTGAGACGACCTCAGTGAGCATCAGCGGACCTGCCGGCGCAGAGATCCACTACACCACCGACGGCAGTACGCCTACGGCTGAGAGCACGCTCTACAGTGAGGCATTCACCCTGAGCGACTCGGCTACTGTGAAGGCCATCGCCATCAAGGACGGTGTGTCGAGCGAGGTGAGCACCAAGAGCTTCACCAAGGGTGAAGGCGGCGGTGGCACCAACGGCGGAGGCAACGACGTGAACTAAAAAAGGAGTAGCGTATGAAGAAGGAAAAGTGGAAGACCGTCATTCAGGTGATTGTGTCGATACTGACGGCAGCCCTGACGGCACTGGGTACCACCTCGTGTCTGGGGAAGGGACCTTTCTAAGCCACAGATTCTTGCGTCTCGTTGGTAGCAAGCGGCAAAGCCGAGCGACACAGATGATCACAGAAGAGGAGATTATCACAGAAAGGTGAACACGACGAGAGGACTGGCAGACTATATGAGCTGCCGGTCCTCTTTCTCGGAATTACACATTATTATAATTATAGGAACCTATAACAGAGGGACGGTTCTTTTGTGACACTCGAGATATTACAAAAACCGTCCCTTGATCTATCCAGAGGAATGGATTACTCTACGTCGCGAACCAGGCGCACGGAGTACGCGTTGCTGCGGTAGTCGTAGTGCTGCGGAACCAGATCGTTTCTGTAGAAGTACACGTAGTAGGCGCCGTACGCATCCGACGCGCCGGATGACGACGACCAGTAATTGCCGTTCTGTCCGACACCGTTGATCGAATCGAAACTATACCGTTGGCCGGCGCACGGCAGGAACACACAACCTTTGGCGGCGAGAGCTGTCCACTGGGCAGAGGTACACGTGGTGCCCCAGCTGCTGTTACCATTGACAGTGCCAAGCGTGGTGAACTCCGAAGATGCAAAGTCAACGCCGTCAGGGAACAAGATCATACCACAAACAATGGTGCCGTCGGTATTTATGACGGCGTGGGAGTAGCGGGCCTGAGCGGTGCTGCCCACAGTGCCGCCAGTGGTGCGGGTGTTGAACAGATAAGCCCACTCAACACTGGTCAGCGTGCGCCAGCCCGTGCCGATGGTGTTGCCCCAGTCGCTCTTCAGACTTTCGTCAGCAACGTTGCCGTAGCCGTCGGTATTTTCAACGTTGGTAGAACTGGTGATACCATATTGGTTTACGTCAGTCCACGTGCTGGATGCGCCTACCCAACCGAAGAGGTCCACGGTGGTAGAAGTGCCTGTGTAGCCAGAGACGAACGGAGTAGAGTCCGTCAACATGGTATTGCCCTCAGCGTTGCCGATGTAGTCCCACTGGTTCGTGGCGAAGGCCCACGTCCATGCCGTGCCGTTGTAGGTGGCTTGCAGGTTGCCCTGGGAGAAGCGCACTTGCTTGCCGCTGCTGACAGAGAACTTGCCGCTGAGGGCACCTTGGGGAACTGCCTGGGTCTCACCTGCATTATTGAGGATGTCCACCATCTTGACGACGTCTGCGGCGTCCACCTTGCCATCGTTGTTCAAGTCGCCAGCCAGCTCCTGTATATCTGACGGTGTCTCGCCCATAACGATCTTGACTATCACGTCGAGGTCATTTTCGTCGATGTTGTGATCGCCGTTGACGTCGCCCAGCTTGACAGCATTGACAAAGACGGCAAGCATCGGCTGGTTGGCAACGGGATCCTGCACCCAGATTACCTCGCTGCGGCCATTCTGCAAGTTGGCAGTTGTCGTGCCATCGGCAAGTTCCTCGGAAGTTGCCACTGTTCCCTGAGTGTAAGTGCTACTGCTACCAGCCATTGTGGTATAGAGATTCGCCAGAGTACTTCCACTTTCGTTGAATGTCAAAAAGTTGCCGTAAATTGTGTAAAGCTTGCCGTTAATGTCAACAGAAGCAGGGGCAAAGAGAGAGTTGCTGATGTTAACCGTCGTATTATAAATCCATCCGACTAATCCGCTCCAGTTAGAATTAGAATTATTGGTTCCTTCTAACTTACCGTCGAAAAGGCAGTCACTCATGTTAAGAGTAGTAATGGAGTTATCAGTAGAGGAGGTTCCTGCAACTATACCGCCAATTCTGGAACCATGGATAAGATCGAAGGTACTCTTCAAAGTGACACTTGACCAGCAGTTAGTAAGCGTGCTTGGACCTCCAATATAACCAGCAATACCTCCAAAAGATTGATACGAGTCATCGGTTATCGTCCCTGTCACATGAAGATTCTTAATGGTAGCTCCATTTAAGGTGAGGAATGGTCCGTAGCCGTCTTGTGTGGTTGTCAGATTGACTGTCAGCGTATGTCCCTGTCCATCGAAAGTGCCCTGATAATAACTATCGTTCGTTCCTATCGTTGTCTGATCATCGCCGAGATCAATGTCTGCAGTCATCTTGGCATTAGCAGCTTTGTTCGTATCGCTATTGACAATTTCTGCGAACTCCTGCCAGCCCGCTAATGATCCGATGAGATAATTGCCATCAACGTCTTGCTGCAAACCTTCATAGGCCAAAGTCGGATCGTTGGTATAACCGCCGTTTTTACTTCTATAGACACGATAGCTCTCGTCGTTTGTTAACAACGGCATATCATCTTTATCATCTGTGCCGATGCGCTGTCCCCAAACCAGATCAGCACGACCAGCTTGTAACCTGTAGGCAATAGAGCCGTCGGCAAGTTGTTCAGCTGACACAAGTGTCCCCTGGTCGCTATTGTTAATTTGAACTGTGTAATAGCTGTTGTTTACTGTTCCACCATTACCTGAGAATGTTGCGGAATATTTTGCTGAAACATTTACACTCATCGGAACAAAGAGACCATTCTCTATGTTGACAGTATAAGAATTTTTCCATCCGACAAAGCCACCCCATGTTTGCGAAGATGCACCTTCAAATTTTCCATCAAAAATACAGTCGTTGAAATTCAACGAGCCCCCTCCAACCGATGCAGCAAAACCTCCGCGAACGGCATCACCATTATATGAAGAAATCATCTCCACACTTGAACGACAATTCTTTATGTAACTTGTTCCGATGGACTTGCCTATAAGACCGCCTGTATAGCGGTGTGAGGTGTTTATCGTACCTGTCACATGCAGATTTTTGAATGTTGCACCATTGATACAAGGGAACGGAGCGCAATAATCTCCCGTCGTGGTCCAGTTGACAGTCAACGTGTGTCCCTGACCGTCGAAAGTGCCTTTATAAGGAACACTCTCCGTCCCTATCATCGTCTGGTCGTAGCCCAGGTCTATATCGGCTGTTAAGCGAGCATTGGCCGTAGGCACGGCCTGAGCTATCGCACTGAATACCTTCCAGTGCTCAGGCTTGCTCAGTTCATAATAGCCATCATCGGCAATGCCGATAGAGTTCTCATCTGGTTCCGCAATGGCCACATGATTACCTGTGGCCTTGCAACCATAAGGTAAGATAACATCGCAGTTAGCAGGAATACCTCTAAAGATTCCTGAATTTCGGTTGATGGAAGTCATCGTGTAGAGTACCGCTATTTGCGTTGCTTTGCTAAGGTCTAATATTGTCATATTTGCGCAACCATACCATATTCCATCTCCATCTAATGATTTGACATTCACAGGAATGGTAAGGCTTGTCAAGCTGGTACAATTCCAAAACACCCAACCGCTGATAGAAGTGACTGACGAAGGGATTTCTATCTCTTTGAGACTTGAACAATTACAAAATGTTTCAGACGGAAATCTTGTCAGTTGGCAACCTTCCTCGAAAGTGACTGTTGCCATAGAGGTGCATCCCGTAAATACACGATCACCAAAGGATGTCACATTATTGGGAATTTCCAAACTTTGTAAGCCTGTACACTCTTGGAAAGCATAACTTCCTATGCTCTGAACATTTCTTCCTATATTGAGAGATATGATGGTTGACTTCTGTTTGAAGGCATTGTTACCAATGGCAATCACAGGATAGCCGCCTATTTCGTCTGGAATGTCGAGCGCATAGTCAGATGGCGGTGTAAAGTCACTTCTGAAACCCTTTATAGTGATGTCGCCGTTATCAACGATAGTAAAATCAAGTACAAGATCTGAGCCCGCCTGAGCAGGGTCGTTGGTATAGCCACCACCTGCCGCACTATACACTCTACTGCTATTGTCGCCGAAAGGCTGTGGGTGTGGGTGTGTGTCTGAGCCTATCTTTTGCGCCCAAATGAGGTCGTTACGTCCTTTCTGCAGCAGATATGCCACACTTCCGCTGGTCATCTGTTCCTCAGAAACCAACACGCCTTGAGTGGTGTTCCCTGACACTGAGGTAAAGCAGTTCGTCAGAGTACCTCCACCATATGAGAATGTGTAAAGACCACCCTTAATGTTGACAGAAGCAGGGGCAAAGAGAGAGTTGTTGATTTTTACCGTCGAATAATAATTCCATCCGAGAAATCCCCCCCATTCAGAAGAATTGGGGCCGTCAAACGAGCCGTCGAAGAGACAGTCGGTCAAAATAAGCGTATCATAATCGTTGGTTATACCAACCAAACCGCCAATGCGCCATTCTCCACTTTTGGTACTTTTCAGAGTAACGCTTGACCAGCAGTTAGTAAGTCTATTGGTTCCGCTACCTGCTGAGGTACCGACGATACCTCCAGCATAAAAATATGAGGTGGTTATCGTTCCTGCCACATGAAGGTTCTTAATGGTACCACTATTTAAAGCATGGAAAGGTCCGTAGCTGCTTCCTGTGGCAGTCAGATTGACCGTCAGCGTATGTCCCTGCCCGTCAAAGATGCCCTGAAATTCATTAGTACCATAATAATTATATGAACATGGAATCACCGTCTGGTCATCTCCGAGGTCGATATCCGCAGTCATCTTGGCATTTGTCGCCGGCATGGTGACCACCATTGCAGCAAGCTCCTGCCAGTCAATGACAGAACCTATGAGGTAATAGCCGTCTGCTGCATCCTTCTGAAGAAGATGGGCCTGATTAAAGTTGTTCGTATAGTATGTCCCGTTCTCATGTCTATAAACGCGATAACTCTCAGTACTGGTAAGTGCCGGTTTGACGTCGGTGCCAATCTGCTGCCCCCAAACGAGGTTCTCGCGGAAGGCTTGTAGTCTGTATGCCACATAGCCGCTTCTAATTTGCTCTTCTGTAACCAGCGTAGCTTTCTTAGCATTGTTCGGATCCATTGTTACATAGGTGTTCGTCAAATAACCGCCATTGCCGCTGGTAGGATCTAATTCTTTAACATGGACACTTGTTGGCGCAAAAAGACTATTATTGATATGTATAGATCCAGGTGTACCAGCTGAGCTATTGTCATATCCGACAAATCCGCCCCAGTAGGTGGCTTTAGATCCTTCAAACACACCGTCGAAGAGGCAGTCGTTGATATAAGTTAAACTTTTCACGCTGCCTACCAAGCCGCCAATAGAGACTCTGCCTTCCCGCGAAGAGTTGATAGTAACGCTCGACCAACAATTAGAGATGGTGGTCCGTCCATATATATAACCTACGATACCGCCAACATCACAGTGGGAGGAATTAATCGTTCCTGCCACATGCAGGTTCTGAATGGTGGCTCCACCCACTTCGCGGAATAGTCCATAGCTGTTATCCGTAGTAGTCAGGTTATATGTGATGGTATGTCCCTGTCCATCGAAGGTACCCCTGTAGCGGCACGTACTGCTGGCAGCCACCGTCTGGTCATCACCAAGGTCGATGTCTGCCGTCAGGCGGGCATTGATGGTCGGCACCTTTTGTTCGAGTATGACAAAATCAATCCAGTCCGACACGGAGCTGAGGAGATAGTAGCCATCATCTGCCTTTTGCATTCCTGGATAACCCTCAGACGCAACGTTGGTATAGCCGTTGGTCTTGCTTCTATAAACATGGTAATCCGCATCGCTTGTCAATATCGGATAAGCGTCTGTGTCGCCTGTGCCGATACGTTGTCCCCAAATATACTCACTCCTGAAATCTTGCAGCCTATAAGCCACATAGCCACTGGCGAAATCCTCGGCAGTTGCTGCCGTTCCTTGGGTGCTGTTGTTCCAAGTTTGCGTGTAATAGCTGTTTGTGACAGTTCCGCCATTACCTGAGAACGTGGCAAAACTCCTGACATTAATATTGACACTGGCTGGAGCAAAGAGGCAATTGTTGATGTTTATAGAGGTGTTACCATATGTCCATCCGACCAATCCGCCCCACGTGTAGGAATTTTCCCCTTCAAACACGCCGTCGAAGATACAGTCATTGAAGTTGAGTGTACTATTGCTAGCACAATCCCCCACCAGTCCACCACGAACGGCATCGCCACTATATGAAGAATTCAAAGTAACGCTCGACCAGCAATTAATGATGTTGCTTGTCCCAGAAGATTCGCCTACTATACCTCCAGTAAAACGGTGTGAGCTGGTTATCGTACCTTTCACATGCAGGTTTGTAATAGATGCTCCATTAATTCCACAGAACAATCCATAGTAATTCTTCGTGGAGGTCAGATTAACCGTCATGGTGTGGCCCTGCCCATCAAAGATGCCTTTGAAAGTAGAAGTGGCTACTGTTTGGTCGTCACCGAGATCAATGTCTGCCGTCATCTTGGCATTGGCTGTCGGTGTCGTTTGTACCAATGTGGCAAAGTCCTTCCAGTCCTGCAAGGAGCCGATGAGGTAATAGCCCTCGCCGTCCTGCGTTAGTCCCTGCGCCGCCATCGTCAATGACATAACGAGGGTGAGCATTGAAATAATAATCCTTTTCTTCTTCATACGTTTATTGATGCTTTAATTTTGTGTTGCAAATATAGGTAATATCATCGAAAATGGGCTGCCAAATACGGAAAAAAGACTGCCAAAACGCATTTTGGCAGTCGATTTGCGGGGTAATGGTCTCGTCTGCCATATAGCATGAGTTTTTGTATCCTGCGGGTAAAGTTACGAAATCTTTTCCAAATATCGCCCGCTTTCTACGTTAAATCTATACGAAAAGTGATTAATACTTCATTTTCTTTGGTATTTCGCTCGATTTGCACTATCTTTGGCTACGCCGAAAGTACTCTCGCTCGAGAAAATCCAAATAAAATTTGGTTTTCTTCTCGCTTATTCGTACCTTTGCAGCGCAATTCAACAATCGTCTTATGAAGAGAACTATATTATCAACTATTCTGCTATGCATTGGTGTGATGATGATGGCACAGACGCCCTTCGGAAAAGGACGGCTGAAAGTGAGCAAGGTGGCCAGGAATGCCGTGCGCATCCAGTATACTACGGACGATGCCGCGGCTAACGACCTGCCGGACTGGCTCTACGTGAAGCACGACGAGGTGGAGAGCCAGGACATCAGCACTCAGATCGATGCCCAGCAGCAGACCATCACCATCAAGGACAAGGACGGAAAGCCCGTCTTCAAGGCTACACAGCACCAGCTCACAGACGGCGTGGCCACGCTGGCCTTCGACTCGCCGGAGGATGAGTTCCTGTTCGGACTCGGACAGTTCCAGGACGGCTATAGCAACGTGCGCGGACTCTCCCGCAGGCTGACGCAGGTGAACACGCAGATCTCGATGCCGATGCTGATGTCGAGCAAGGGCTACGGTGTGCTGTGGAACAACTATGGCATGACGGAGTTCAACCCAAGTGAAAAGAGCGTGAGACTGGATCAGACCACCCCTAACCCCTCCTACTCAGGAGGGGAAACTGGCGCAGAGGTCGTGGATGTGACAAGTACGGAGGGGAATAAGAAAGAGGTACGCGAGCGGCATATCTTCGAGGCAGAGCTCAACATCGAGGAGGCTGGCAACTATGCCCTGCTCCTGGACGTGGGACAGAAGATGGCGCGACGCCATAACCTCTGCATCGACGGCGTGCCCGTGATCGAGATGCAGAACCTCTGGCTGCCTCCGACGGCGTCGAAGAACGTGATGTTGGACAAGGGACGCCATAAGCTCACGGCGGAACTGACGAAGGACGACCAGCCGACGGTGTACTATCATCTGATCAAGGACGAGACGGTGTTCCGCTCGCCCGTCGCCACAGCCGTGGACTATACCGTCTTCGTGGGAACACCCGACGAGATCATCGCCACCTTCAGGGAACTGACGGGACCGTGTCCGCAGATGCCGAAGTGGGCACTGGGCTATATCCACTGCCGCGAACGGTTCCACTCCTCGCAGGAAATCCTCGAGACCGCCAACCGCTTCAAGGCCGAGCAGATGCCCGTGGGCATGCTGGTGCAGGACTGGCAGTGGTGGGGCAAGCACGGCTGGAACGCGATGCAGTTCGACGAGGACTACTACCCGGATCCCAAGGCGCTGACGGACAGCCTGCACAAGATGGACATAAGGCTGATGCTCAGCGTGTGGTCGAAGATCGACAAGACCTCGGAGCTTGGCAAGCAGATGGAGCGCGACGGCTATTATATCCCCGAGACGGACTGGATAGACTTCTTCAATCCCGACGCAGCCGCCGCCTACTGGAAGAACTTCAACGAAAGGCTGGTGCCTACGGGCATCGACGCCTGGTGGCAGGATGCCACGGAGCCTGAGAACGACGACCTCGCAGGCCGTCGCGTGAACAACGGGCGCTGGAGTGGAGAGCAGGTGAGGAACGTGTATCCGCTGCTCGTGAACAAGACGGTGTATGAAGGCTTGACCCACCCCCAGCCCCTCCCCAAGGAAGGGGTGTCTGATTACTCCAGAGCAGGAGAGGTTTTCATTTTAACTCGTTGCGGTTTTCCGGGGATACAGAGGTATGGCTCAGCGCTGTGGAGCGGCGACGTGGGCAACGACTGGGACACGTTCAGGCGCCAGATCGTGGCAGGACTGGGTGTACAGGCGGCAGGACATCCCTGGTGGACGTATGACGCAGGCGGATTCTTCCGTCCACAAGACCAGTACACCAACCAGGACTATATCGAACGGATGCTGCGTTGGATAGAGACGAGCGTGTATCTGCCGCTGATGCGGGTGCATGGGTATATGAGCAATACGGAGCCATGGAACTACGGCGACGAGGCGAAGCAGATTATCGCCGGCTGCCTGAAGGAGCGTGAACTGCTCAGGCCGTATATCGAACAGTGTGCCGAGCGCGTGGCAAAGGAGGGCTATACGCTGATGCGGCCGTTAGTGTTCGACTTCGCGGATGACGAGACGGCACTGAGGCAGACGTGCGAGTATATGTTCGGACCTGAGTTGCTCGTGAGTCCTGTGACGGAGCCGGGGGTCGTGGTGTGGAACACCTACCTGCCGAAGCAGGAGGGTGGCTGGACGGAGATCCACACGAATCAGCACTACGACGGTGGGCAGTATGTCACGACACCCGTGGACAAAACATACATACCTGTTTTTAAGAGGACAACGAATTAAACGCAAAAGAAAACAAAAAAAATGAAACAAATGATTAAAGGATGCCTGATGGCGGCGGGGATATGGATGTTCTCGACAGGTGCAGGCGCGCAGATTTCAACCAACCAGAACAAGTTCTTAGGAAACATCACCACCAGAGGCAACGTGGAAGCCGGAGGCGGCGTGCCACAGTATTACAAGCTCTGGAACCAGATTACGTGTGAGAACGAATCGAAATGGGCCTCCGTGGAAGGTACGCGCGGCTCGTTCAACTGGAACGGAGCAGACAATGCCTTCAACTACGCCCAGAAAAACGACTTCACCTATAAGTTCCACGCCCTGGTGTGGGGCGCCCAGTATCCGGGATGGCTGGAGTCACTGTCGGCCAGAGACCGTTTCAACGCCATCACCAACTGGTTCAACCATGCCAAGGACCATTACGACACCCTGCCCATGATCGACGTGGTGAACGAGGCCATCGGTATGCACCAGAACGGCAACCCCATGATGAAAGAGAGCTTAGGCGGTGGCGGCAAGACGGGCTACGACTGGCTCATCAAGGCCTTCGAGATGGCCTACGAGCGCTGGCCGGACGCCATCCTCATCTATAACGACTACAACTCGTTCACGTGGGACCTCGACAACTATATCGACCTCGTCCGCACCCTGCGCGATGCCGGAGCGCCCATCGACGCCTACGGCAACCAGTCGCACGACGTGACAGACATCAGTGCTAGCAACCTGGAGAATGCCCTGAAGAAGCAGCAGGACGCGCTGCAGATGCCCATGTTCATCACGGAGCTGGACATCGACATCGCCAGCGACGAGAAGCAGAAGAATCAGTATGAGAGCATCTTCCCGCTGATGTGGGAGGCAGACTACTGCGCCGGCATCACCCTGTGGGGCTATGTGCTTGGTGCCACGTGGGTCGGGAACTCCGGTCTCTACAGGAACGGCACGGAGCGTCCTGCGATGACCTGGCTGCGCGAATACTTGCAGACCGATGCCGCAAAGAACGCCAAGGGTCCGCTCCCTGGTACGAAGAAAGAGGCTTCGGTCTATATCCGTCCTGCCTCGCTGAAGATGGCGGTGAACGACGTGATGCCCATCAAGGTGCGTGCCAAGATGGCCACGAAGACCATTGAGAAGATTGACCTCTACGCGAATGACGAGCTGATCGCCACGATGACAGAGGATCCTTACGTCGCGGAATATACACCCACTTCGACGGGTAAGAAGACACTGAAAGCCGTGGTGACTACGACAGACGGCGCCACCTATGAACGCCTTTCGCAGATCCAGGTGAACAGGGGCGAGAAGCGTGCACCCTACAATGAGACCGTTCCCGAACTGCCAGGCACCATCAAGGCGGAAGAATACGACAAGGGATTGTCGGGCATCGCATACGGCAACATCGACGTCACCCGCGAGAAGTTCACCTCTACCGCCACCAAAGACGACTCGTGGATGGAATACACGGTCGACGTGGCAGAAGACGGCCTTTACACGATGGAGGTGGAGATCGCTTCAACGAATGCCGGAGGCTTGCTGCATCTGGCAGAGTACGGGTTCGACAACCTCACCTTCTACACTGATCTCACTGAGGTGCCGAAGACGGGCAGCTCCAAGGAGTTCAAGACCCTGCGCTGTCCGCTGAAGGAGCCGCTGAAGGCAGGGCGCCACGTGCTGACGCTGCTCGTAGACAAAGGTGGCTTCTGCATCAAGAGCCTGACCTTCAAGCGTACGCCCACCTTCAGCCTGCCTGGTGCCGTCGAGGCAGAAGACTACTTCCAGGGCGAGGGAATGACAATCGTACCCACTGCTGACGGCTTTGCTCTGGGCAATACCGCCACAGGCAGCTGGGCAGAGTATTCCATCAACGTCACCGAGGCTGGCAAATACAACTATGAGGCTACCGTATCGTCGGTGGTGGCAGGTTCTAAGTTCTCGATGGTGATGGTAGAGAGCGACGGCACCGAGAAGACGCTGGGCACCGTCACCGTACCACAGACGGGCAGCCTGGACACCTACGAGGTGAAGACGGGCAAGATCAGGAATCCCCTCAAGGCAGGTCAGCAAAAACTGCGCATCACCGTCACTGGCGGCAGTTGCAACATCGACAAGGTGAACCTCGTCTCCACCGAGACCGGCATCAGCGAGGTGACGCGCGACGACGCTGTCGCAGGGACATCCTATAACCTCTCCGGACAGAGGGTGACGGCAGGCTATAAAGGCATCGTCATACGTAACGGACGCAAGGAATTGAGAAAATAAATCATTGAATCATTATAAAAATTAGAAAAGCTTTATGAGAAAGACTTTCCTTGCAATCATGATGACGGCTTCGATACTCGGCACTATGGCTGCCGAAGAGCCGGATCCGAATTTCTACATCTACATCTGTTTCGGACAGTCGAACATGGAGGGCAATGCCCAGTGGGAAGCCCAGGACGAGGGAAATGTCGATGAACGCTTCCAGATGCTGGCAACATGTGATTTTGACAATCCCAAGCGTACCATGGGCAACTGGTACAAGGCCGAGTGCCCTATCGTCAACCCTATAGGCAAGCTTGGACCGTCAGACTATTTCGGCCGTACGATGGTGGAGCAGCTTCCCGACAAGAAGATCGGCGTCATCGCCGTGGCCATGGGCGGCAGTCCCATCGAGATGTTCGACAAGGATCTGTATCAGGAGAAATACCAGGAGAATTACAACGAGTGGTGGGCCCAGATAGCCAGGAATTACTATGGTGAGAACCCTTACGGCCGCATCATCGAGATGGCCAAGAAGGCCCAGGAGGTAGGCGTCATCAAGGGCATCCTGCTGCATCAGGGAGAGTCGAACAACGGTCAGGAGGACTGGCCTCAGAAGGTGAGGAAGATCTACAGGGACATGCTGAAAGACCTCAATCTCAGGGCTTCAGACGTGCATATCTTTGTCGGAGAGACGGAATATGAGGAGATGGGTGGCGGCTGCTCATGGCATAATCATGTCGTCGCAAAGATTCCCGAGGTCATTCCTACGGGTCACGTCGTGTCTGCCAAGGACATCCCCGGCAACGGCACAGACCCCTGGCACTTCTCGGCTGAGGGCTACCGTATCTTCGGAAAGCGCTATGCAGAGGCCGTCCTCGACGTGATGAACAATCCTGAGGCCTACACCAAGAGATGGACCATCGACGAGCGTCTCACAGGCTCATTATCAGCCTTGGCCGGCAAGACCTTTGCCATCGTCAACGAGGAAGACGGGAAGGCCCTCTATTGTTCTATGGGACAGGATGTGGGCTACGGCGACTTTAAGACAGCATTCGACGTATCCAACGAGGGCTATCAGTTCAAGATTTCAAGAATCTCCGGCGGACGCTCGCTGAAACTCGTTACACCTTACGGCGAAGAGTACCAGATGGATGGTGACATCGGCTACCTGAACTCTCAGGCCGAGACAGGTGACTGCTGCTTCATCAACGGTCTGAACGATCAGAGAGGCTACGACATCTCCGATGGTGCCGTCTGGGACATCCAGTATGTGGAAGACAAAGGCTGGACACTGAAGAACGTCGGCACGGGCATGTATCTGAAGGATGCGACTGCCGCCAAGTATGACGAACCCACCTACTTCACCCTCTGCACGCTGAAGGAGGACACCTCAACAGGCATCCAGCAGGCGACGCTGAACAGAAACGGCAGAAGCGGCGACAACGGCATCTACAACCTCGCCGGACAAAAAGTGAACAGCAGCTACAAGGGTATCGTGATCAAGAACGGAAAGAAAACAATCCAAAAATAGCTATTATGAAACGGACATTATTATCAACTATCATGCTGTGCATGGCCGCGTGGGCTACGGCACAGCCAGCAGGCGGCTTCGGAGGATTCCAGGCGCCTAAAGTAGACCTTCCGACCTCGCAGGAGTGGAAAGACGTGAACTATGCCGGCGACGACCAGGCCTATCACACCTGCGACATCTATCTGCCCAAGAAGGAGGCTGAGAGCTATCCCGTGGTGATCCACATCTACGGCAGTGCGTGGTTCAGCAACAGCAGCAAGGGCATGGCCGACCTCGGCACCATCGTGAAATCGCTGCTCGATGCAGGCTATGCCGTGGTCTGTCCTAACCATCGCTCGAGCATGGACGCGAAGTGGCCCGCACAGATCCACGACATCCGTGCCGTCATCCGCTTCGTGCGCGGCGAGGCCAAGAAGTACAAGTTCGACACGTCGTTCGTCGCTACCAGCGGATTCTCTTCAGGCGGTCATCTCTCGTCTACCGCTGCCACCACCAGCGGTCTGAAACAGACAAAGGTGGGAACAGTCGACATTGACTTAGAGGGAACCGTAGGCAACTACCTCAACGAGAGCAGTGCCGTTGATGCAGCCTGCGATTGGAGCGGTCCTGTAGACCTCACGGCGATGGACTGCGGCGAACATATGCAAATGGGCAACGACAGTCCTGAAGACGTGCTGTTGGCCTCGAAACTCGCACAAGAGCCCGACAAATATCTCAGCCTGAGTGCGGTGAACTATATCGATTCCAACGATCCGCCAGTGATCATCTTCCACGGCGACAAGGACAATGTTGTGCCCAACTGCCAGGGTAAGAAGTTCTTCGAACTGCTGAAGGCCGCTGGTGTGAAGACCGAGGCCACATTCCCTGCAGAAGGTGGTCACGGAGGTCCCCAGATGTACACGGAGGAGAACTTGAAGAAGATGGTTCACTTCCTGGACTGCGTCCGCGAGAAGGGTTCCTGCTGCAAAGGTGATGGCTGCAAGGGTGACGGATGCTGTAAGAAAGGCAAGTCGCGCATCATCGAAGAGGGTGGTACCGGAGCATTCAAGACTGTCATGAAGGAAGAGACCACACTGCCGGAGCACACCGTGTTCGTGCCACAGGACCTGACACCCTTCAATGCCCAGAAACCACTGCCCGTACTCGTTTGGGGTAACGGTGCTTGCGCCAACTCACCTTGGGAGCACATGAACTTCCTCAACGAGATTGCATCGCAGGGATATATCGTCCTCGCCACGGGAATCATCCCCATGAAGGACGAATATTACAGAGGGCCGATGTCGCGCTCCGAGCAACAGATAGAGAGTATTGACTGGATCATCAAACAGAATGCCGACCCCACATCGCCCTATTACCAGAAGATTGACGTGAAGAACATCTGTGTAGCCGGTATGTCGTGCGGTGGACTGCAGACACTCTTCAACTGTGCCGACAAGCGCATCAAGACGCTCATGATCTGTAACAGCGGACTCTTCAACCAGCAGAACGCAGGTCAGGCCGTGGGAGGTATGCCCATGCCCCCGAAGGAGAAACTGAACGAAATCCACACACCTATTATATATATATTGGGAGGTAAGGAGGATATTGCCTACGAGAACGGTATGGATGATTTCCACCGCATCAAGCATGTGCCTGCCTATGCAGCCAACTTCCCTGTTGGTCATGGCGGCACCTACCGCGAACCTCACGGCGGAGAGTTCACCGTGGTGGCCCTGGCATGGCTCAACTGGCAGTTGAAGGGCGACATGGAAAGCGCCAAACTGTTCAAGAACGGAGAACTGAAAAAACGCAAGGACTGGACGCTGGAGAGTAACGGAAAGTAGTTTACAGTTTACGATTTACAGTTTATGGTTTACAGTTTACGATTTACAGTTTATGGTTTACAGTTTACAGTTTACGGTTTACAGATGATTACTTTATGCCATAATAAGTGGAGCAAGTTGCTGGGTGCAGCTTGCTTCATGTTTTATGCTGGCGCCGCATCAGCTCAGAAGGTATCGGCGCCGAATGGTCGTATCACTGCAGAGACAAAGGGCACGACACTTGTCATCAGCTATGACGGACAACAGGCCCTACAGTTGGAAGATCTGAACATGACGGGTAATGGTCTGGCTTTTGTACGCAACATCAAGGAGGACTATCAGATGCTCACGGGCAAAAGACTCGCCTGTAGCAATGAGGCTCATGAGTATGCTGCCGCCTTGGGAGAGGATGTCAGGCTGATTCTGCGCCTATACAACGATGGCGTCGCCCTGCGGTATGACTATGCGAAGGGTTGGACAGGCAGTGATCCCACTGTCTTCCGTATTGCCGAGGGCACACGACGCTGGATGCAGCAGTGGACAGACTCTTACGAAGGGTTCTTCCCGCTGTCGACAACCTACAAGGTGGAGCCTGTGCCTTCGTTCAGCGGCATCTCGAAGAGTGAGGAGGGGTATAACAACCGTTGGGGTTTCCCTGCCCTGTTGGAACCCGAAGACGGTCTCTTCGTGCTGCTCACAGAAGCGAATATCGAGCGTGGACAGAGTGCGGCATGTCTGTATAATGACAAGGAGCGCTTTAAGGTCGTACCCGCAGATCTCACAAAAGGGACTGTCCCTATTGTGAGAAACAGCCCTTGGCGCGTGGCCATCATCGGCAGTCTCAAGGACGTGGTAGAGTCTACACTCGTCACGGATGTAAGCAAGCCAAGCCAGATAGCTGACACAAGCTGGATACGACCTGGTGTGGTGTCGTGGATCTACTGGGCCTATAACCACGGTTCCAACGACTATAACATCATCAAAAAATATGTAGATATGGCCGCCACGCTGCATCTGCCATACGTACTCATTGATGCAGAATGGGACCAGATGGACCAGCTCTCCAGCAATGGGGGTAAGACCATCGAGGATGCCATCGTCTATGCTAAGGAGAAAGGTGTCAGACCGATGATCTGGTATAACTCCAGCGTGGGATGGATAGACGGCGCCCCCACACCCAAATTCCGTCTGAATGATCCAGAAGACCGTGAGAAGGAGTTTGCCTGGTGTGAACGCCTCGGTGTAGCTGGTGTGAAGATAGACTTCTTCTCAGGCGACAACCAGAAGAACATGGACTATTGTGTGGACTTGCTGGAGAGTGCCGCCCGCCACCATCTGCTCGTGAACTTCCACGGAGCCACCATCCCCCGCGGTTGGCAGCGCACATGGCCCAATCTCATGAGTACGGAGGGTGTCTACGGTGCCGAATGGTATAACAATGTTCCCACCTTCACCGCAAAGGCCGCAGCACACAACGCCACCCTGCCCTTCACACGAAATGTCGTCGGACCTATGGACTACACCCCTTGTGCGTTCAGCGACTCACAACACCCACATATCACCACCCATGCCCATGAGCTGGCACTCACCGTACTCTTCGAGAGCGGACTGCAGCATCTGGCAGACAAGCCTGAGAGCTACTTCGCACAGCCTCAGGAGGTGCAGGACTTCTTCAGCCACCTGCCCAGTGTCTGGGATGAGACCCGTTTCATAAGTGGCTATCCTGGTGAGAGTGTCGTCCTGGCGCGCCGTAGTGGTGACACCTGGTACATCGCAGGCATCAATGGCACAGATGAGCCGAAGGCTCTTCCCCTCCTGAGTAGGAGGGGGCAGGGGTGGTCTGATCTGCCTCACACCACCGCCTTCCTCGATGCCGGAGACAGGGCATGGAAGATACAGTCAGAGGGATCAGAACTCCCTGAAAAAGTCGTTTGCCGACCTCGCGGAGGATTCGTCTATATCATCAAGTAAATATCCTAAGCACAGAAGACTCATAAATAGCAAAGCTTTAAACGTTTTGAGATGTAACACAAATACAAATTTATGTAACATTTTTTAAAATTGTTACTTTTCGCAAAGTATTTGTTACAAACGAGAAAGTGGCTACAAATTATTTACATTATCTTTGCACCCGAAATGTGAAGTAGACCAAAACGCTAACAAAGTTATTGCCCAACTAATAATATATAATATGTGGAATTATCAACTGTTGAAGGCAAACAGAATGAAGGGTGCGCCCATTCGGGGCTCGTCCAGCATAAACCAATGGCATCTGAGCGTATGCTTGGATATTTAATACTTAAAGATGAAAAGTTAAATATTCTTTAAATAACAATTATCTTACTAATTAATTAAATTATGTGGAATTTTAAATCACTGCAAAAGCCGTTAAAGGCATCGTCCCTGCTCTGTTCGTTCC
>JAEEGH010010754.1_pt1 | contig 20914 bp, 21 predicted proteins | sample 9134181 | NCBI WGS metagenome assembly JAEEGH01 (sample SAMN16246544, study PRJNA631951) | gut metagenome | biome: gut microbiome; feature: rumen; material: DP-attached | host: Bos | place: Iran: Karaj | collected 2018-10
TTCTGCCAGGTGCGTATGGGCTTTGGGCGAGAGGGGTTTCATGTTGCTGTAGGACATCAAAAGCACCCGCACATCCTTCCATGTTTCGGGATAACCCACGTTCTCGATATGCGTAATGCTGACGGGAATGCCGCGTTTCAGCAAAGGAAGTGCCTCGCCGTAGAAGTTGGAGAGTTGCGGGTCGTCGTAGCCCTCCACCGGTCTTGGCGAGCGCTGGAACATCAGGGAGTTTGCCATCAGCACAGAGATGCCTTGCGACCCGCTGATGCGGTTCTCGGAGAGCGGCATGAAGTTGAGTGTGTTGACCATCACCTGCATCTGCGTGGAATAGAAACGCGGAATATGTGCCTTTTCATCGCTATTTGCACTCACTTTATAGAGGCCTTCGTAGATACGGTCGGGCCAAGGCATCACTTCGTAATCGGCTATCTGAGGGTAGAGCAACTGCGCCGTGAAAGTGGCCTGATAGTTGCGCTTGTAGTCCTCCCAGTCCTTTGCCCTGTCCTCGATGGGGTCGGTAAGGAAGAACATCTTACGGCCGGTCGGTCGCGTCATCGACTCCATGCAACCATATTCCAGGAAAGCCGTTTCGAAGACACGCTCCTTTGCCGTGCCGTTGAAGTAGTTCGGCTCACGGGACGTGCCCGTCCAGACCTGGGCGATGTAGCCGTCGCAGTTCTCCATCGAGGCAAGAGATGCTTCGGGCGACACAATCTGCCATTGGGAATAATTGAGCAGCGAATGTGTCGGCACATAGCAGCGCACGTTCATCCCTTTCTCTCTGCCGTATTGCTTTGCATAGGCGAAAGCCTCATCGAGGGCACGATAATAGAGGTGGTACTTCAGCTTATTGGAGAGATAGGTGTTCTCCGCACTCTCGTGCTGAGGCCGCCAGGGGAAGCCGTAGTAGTCCTGCCATTCGCGTTTGAAAGCCTCACTGTAGCCTGCTCTTGCCCAGAACTCAGGCTCCTCGAGGAAGATGGCATCGATGCCGGCGTCGATTACGGGCTTGATGTGGCGCTCCTTGAAGTAAGCCAGATAGTTCTTGGTGGGAATGATATAAGGAATGAGGCGGCCGTGCCAGATGGTGTCGCCGCGCATCGTCTTCTGCCCTTCGTCGAGGTGCCACTTTCCATCCCATTGACCTGTGAAATAGTCTTGATAGGCGCCCCAGGCGATGCCCGTCATGAAGTGAGTGGTATAGCCTCTCTGCCGCCACGACTCCACGCGTTCGCGGAAGTTCATGCCTCGGTTGTCGTTGGCTCCATAGACCATCACAAGGTCGGAACGGATGTCTGTGACGGGCTTCCATGGTCCGGCCGTCTGGAATGTTGTCTTCTCGGACGCTTTGGCACCACGGCGCGCCCCTGAACCGGGGAGCTCCTGTGCCGTAGCCGTCAGGGAGAGGACGAGAAGGATTGTGGCAAAAGTGGCTCTCATAACAATCTGAACTTGTTTTGTTGTTCTTTAGGTAAATATAGAGGATTAGCTGCCGGCAAAGACTATCATTGCCAGACCGGCGATGAAGAAGATGAACATGATGGCGAGATAGCCGTTCGTCTTTGCGTCGGCTCCCTTGAACTCCTTCCACACGAGCACTCCCCAAAGGGCAGCAATCATCGGAGCGCCCTGTCCGAGTGCATAGGAGATGGCAGCCCCGGCCTTGCCTGCCGCAATATAGCTGAGCACCGTGCCAAGTCCCCAAATGATGCCGCCAAGCAGTCCCACCAGATGCAGACTCCCGGCGCCCTTGAAGTAATCGGCATAGCCCACGGGCTTTCCCTCCACAGGATGCTTCATGGCTATCGTGCCCCAAAGGAAATTGCTGAGGAAGATGCCGACAGAGAAGATGAAGAAGGCCGTGTAGGGCGTCGCCTTGCCGATGGCGGGGTTCTCGAAGTTGTCGAGGTCCATTCCCTTGGCCACAAAGGAGTAGAAGAACGACATCAGCACGCCAGCCACGATTGCCAGGATGATGCCTTTCCTGCTGCCCGATGAGCCTTTGGAAGTCTCTGCACCTATGCTCGCCTTTTGCGCACGGAGCCTTTGTATGCGGCCTGATGCGATGCCGTTCACGATGATGGCCACCGCCACAAGCAACACGCCAAGGAAGAGGAGCATAGCGCTGCCCTTTGCCTGAAGTATATAGTTCTGGACGACGCCGAGAACCAGCGCCAAACCTACTCCGACAGGGAAGGCGACGGACATGCCTGCCTGCGAGATGGAGGCGCTCAGCAGGATGTTGGCCAGGTTGAAGACAATGCCGCCCAGGAGAATCCAGCCGAACGTGGGAAGCGACAACTGCGCGAGGTCGGCGGTAAAACTTCGGCCTTCCTCGCCGATACTGCCGAAGGTAAAGCCGACAAGGAGCGAGAAGAGCAAGATGCCGATGACATAATCCCAATAGAAAAGCTCGTAGCGCCAGCTCTTCCCTGCCAGCTTCTGGGTGTTGCCCCACGAGCCCCAGCACATCATCGTGACAACACACAGGATGACAGCCAGGAGATAACTTTTAACGATGAACATGGCGATGATGTGAATTAAGAGTTAAGAGTTAAGAGTTAAGAATTAAAAGTTAATAGTTAAAAATTAAAAGTTAATAGTTAAAAATTAAAAGTTATGAGTTATGAAGCTTTAGCTCGACATAAGTCAACTATGAACTATGAACTATGGACTATGAACTATGGACTATGGACTATGAACTATGGACTATTTCCCTTTCGTAGGGGATGCTCATCCATGCGCCGATACGCGTCACACTAATCGAGGCTGCCTTGTTTGCGAAGCGAATGGCCTCTGCGATGTCTGTGCCCTTGCTGAGCGCCACACAGAGTGCCCCGCAAAAGGTGTCGCCCGCAGCCGTCGTGTCCACCACCTCCACGCTCTCCGAGGGGATGCGGAGCAGCCTACCTTCGATGGAAGTGTATGCGCCGGCCGCTCCTGCCGTGATAATCACATGCCCGACGCCTTGGCGCTGAATCGTTTCGATAGCCTCCAAAGCCGAGTCCTCGTCCGTCACCTTTATGCCGCTCATTCCCGCAGCCTCCGTCTCGTTTGGCGTGATGATATCGACCATCTCGAGCAATTCTGCAGGCAGAGGTTGCTTGGGATAGGGAGCAGGGTTCAGCACCACTTTTGCCCCATACTGCTTCGCCAGTCGCGCGGCGCTGATGAGCGTCGGGACAGGCGTTTCCAGTTGCATAAGCAGGATGGAGGCCTCCTCGAACAAGGGTTCGGCAGCCTCGATGTCGGCCTTCGACAGACAGGCGTTTGCACCGCTCGAGACGATGATGGAGTTTTCGCCCTTGTCATCTACAGGGATGAGCGCCACACCCGTCGAGACGCCGTCCGTCAGCCTCACAAACTCGGTATTGATGCCTTCCTCAGTCAGCAGGCGAAGCGATTTCGCTCCGAAGTCGTCGTTGCCAAGACGGGCGATGAAAGCCGTTTCGCCTCCGAGCCGCTGCACCGCCACAGCCTGATTGGCACCCTTGCCGCCCTGATTGGTCATGAAATCGTGGCCAATGATTGTCTCGCCCGGCAAAGGAAGATGGTCCACGCGGATCACCATATCGGTGTTGCAACTGCCCACCACTATAATGCGTCTTTTCATGTGCTTTTTTCGTTTATTGATTCTTCTTTCCCTCTCAAAAGATCGGGCAGAAACTGTTGGGTTCATTGACTCCCGTCTGCAGCCGCAAGCTTGTTCTCCGCAGTTCGGGTGATTATTGTCGCATTATGGTATTATCTACACGCATTGCGGGAGCAAAGATACGAAAAAAAAGTGAGCATCACAAAAAAAGGAGGGGAAAATATCTCCCAAAGCCTCACAAAGAAGCCCCTCAGCACGGAGAAATGAGAGGCTGCAAAGGGGCCTTGAAAACGCCGCGTGCGGCGATGGCCAACGCCGCACGCGGAAATGGTCATCGCCGCACGCGGGGATTGCCATCGCCGCAGCCGGCGTTTTCAACCCCCTCCAGAGAGGTTGGAAGTCGCAGCCTAAGACATGTCGTTTCGCCCTGATTTTCAGCAATGTATGTAGAATTATTGCTGTCCGGTAAATTCGGCCTGTAAGGCCGTTAAGATGTCAGCCCAGGGCAGCGCCCTGGGTTTATGACGCAACGGCAGAATGCGCCCTAAAGGGGCAAAAGATTTGTGTTTTAGTGCTTTTGCTCTTACAGAGCGTCATTTGCCACGGCATTTCAATACCCAGGGCGCTGCCCTGGGCTGACATCTTTCTGCCCCTTTGGGGCGTCCCAAGCACCTGCCAATCAAATTTTGCTCTAAATGCCGATGTAATCGAGGGTGCAGGTAAGGAAGAAAGGCTTTTACCGGACACCAATAATTGTAAATAACGACAGCCGCTCAGAAGAAATAAACGCATCGAAATCGCATTTTATCGCAAATTCATGGCAAACTTTGATAATAAATGCTTATCTTTGCCCCGAACTGCAAAACAGTCCTGAAAGGAGGAAAATGAAACAAGTGGAAGTTGTAGCGGCAATCATCCGCAAGGGCGATAAGATATTCGCAACCCAACGGGGATATGGCGATTTCAAAGACTGGTGGGAGTTCCCGGGCGGAAAGATAGAGGCAGGGGAGTCACCAGAGGCGGCGCTCGCAAGAGAGATTCGCGAAGAGCTGTCGGCAGAGATTAGCGTGGACAGGTTTGTCTGTACTGTAGAACACGATTATCCTAAGTTCCACCTGACCATGCATTGCTACCTATGCACGCTCGCCTCCGAGGCGCTGCATCTGAATGAGCATGAAGCCGCCAAGTGGCTCTCTTTCGACGAGCTGGATAGCGTGATGTGGCTGCCAGCAGATGTGAAGGTGATAGAGGAAGTGAAAGGCAAAGAATGTGTTTGACCATTCAGGAATGCGAGCGAGCTCTCATTTCTCTCACTTTATCACGACCTTTTTACCGCTATTGATATACATTCCGCGCCCTGTCGGTTTTCCATTCATCCGCATACCGCCCAACGAATACCATGCACCATCCTTCTTCTCATTAGAATCTGCAGAGACTTCAAGAATGCCTGTCGCTTCTTCTCCGTCAAAGTTCAATTCGAAAGCATATACCTTAGCTCCGGCATTCTCCTTGAAGTACGGCACCGAGAAGTAGGCGCGGCACGAGCAAATCTGGAGGTCTGCACTGGGGTAGTACAGCGTGTTTGCGCCACCCAGGAACAGGATGCTCTGGCCATCAGCTGCCACGCTGACTGGCGAGAACGTACCCACCATCTGCACCGTCTCCAGTCCATTGGTCGCGCTCTCCACCGTCTGAGCCGTCGGGCTGCTGATGGCCACGCCCTCGAACACGGGATTGACAACATCATAGGCCGAAGGATTGTCGTCGTAGCCCGCAGCCTTCTCCCATTTCACCAGATAGGGCACTCCGGCTTCAATCGCCGTTGCCGTCTTGAACCACAGATAGAGCGTTCCACCCGCCGCATCGAAGCCATTATTCTCTGTCACGTCCAGCGTCATCAGCTCTGCGTCAGCAAAGTCGGTGTTTGCAGCCATCTGCTCGGCGGTCAACGAGAAGGGCAGGCAGAGCGTGTTCCAGGAGCCGTCCTTGTAGAGAGTGCGGTCGGCGAGGGTCACATCATAGAGCTTGCCGTTGCCCGCCAAGTCGCTGATGATGTCGGCATTCTTCTGGGCCGACTCGCTGTCGTCGTTGAGCAGGGCGATCGTGGGCAGAGGTGTCCGGAAACCAATCTCCAGGAGTTCGGGGAAATCGCCGCCACCGGTCAACACCACCTTGTAATACTTGGTTGGGTCAAGGACTTCTGAAGCGATGATGCCATCCCTGCCTTGCTTGGTGTCGAAGGCATCAGTTGCAGGAGTGAGCGTGCCGCCGGCATTGCGTGAACACTCATAGACGGTCAAAGTCGCATTTGCAGTAGTATAGCTGTTGCCCTGCACATAAGCCTTAGCCTGCGAGCAATTGGTAATGTAGAAGGTCTGGGTTCCTGTCCCGTAAAGAATATATGAGTTGTTAGAGCCAAAATAAGCCGTGCGGCCCCTGATCACATCGGTTGAAGTCCAATCGCGTCTGTAAGGCGACAGGGAAGTAATCTCAAACCAGTCCTGATTCGCATCGACCGCCATAGCGCCATAGCAGGAAAGGGTGAGCCATGCCTGACCGTTTTTCTCGGTGTATTTGTAGATGGTGCTCATGCCTCCCACGGTAGCGCCAGCTTCGTCCATGGTGGCATAGTTGGCGATGTTCAAGTAAGAGTTGCCTGCAGTGCCCTCTTCCACGATTTTGATTTTGGGGAGGAACGTGGTGATGAATTCCTGAATTACATTCCCATTAGAATCGAGCCATGAAAAGAAAGATACATTCCTGGATTGATTCTCACCATAGAAATATGTTCTTTCTGTATATGGCTCGTCGTGAGTACCAGGCTGTGTCACTTCAAATTCAACGACAAGATTCTTTCCTGCTTCGTAGGCAAAGGGCTGAGCGAAATTGATGGTCAGTTCCGTTTGGCCAGCCTCGGCAACCAAGTCGGCAGCAACAGTCTGAAGTCCTGTAATCCTGTTTGAACCGCTGAAGGTTGCCTGGTCGGTCAAGCCTACCGACACATTATACTTACCACCATGGAATAAATTCGGCTCAGTACTGTAGAAGGTGATGCTTGCGATACTCTTACCGCCTATTGCCGCTAAATAGGAAGCAGGATATATCATTTGATTGATTTGCTTGTAATTGTAGCACCATCCATAGATGGGCAAGAACTCGTTTTCTACGGTTCCGTCGCACACAGCATCCGAGCCTTTACCCGTCACATGAACCTGAATCGGCTCCAGACGGCTCTCGGGGTTAAAGGTGATGACAAGGTCGTCCTGAAAAGCACCAGTTTCAGTTGGGGCAAAGGTGACAGGAATCACAACATCTTCTGCACCGGCAGCAAGCGTTCCTCCTGTAGCGGTTGTGCTGAAGGGAGCGTCAAGGCCAGTGATGGTGTAACTGAAACTCCTTGCACCCATATTCTTCAAGACAACACTCTTACTGCAAGGACTGCCCACCAATGTGCTGCCGAGATTAAGACTCGCGGCTGACACCTCGGCGACATAAGGCATTTTTTCCTCATAGGTGATTTCGATGACCGGCAGGCAATCTACTCGTGTTGAGGGCTGCTCCTGGCCTTCGGAATTGCAATTTGCGCTTCTCGCAGCATATTGAGCATCAAAAACAGTCCAATATACAGTTGGATCTTCCTTATAAAATCCGTTAGGATTGTTAGCCCACTACATGTCTATCAAAAGGTTTCCGCCATCATACTTGTACGCCTTGTCAACGTCAAACTCCAGCGTTACACTTGTCGTGCCCGATCAGATGTTCCCACTTGTTGACACGGTTGTCAAGCCGCTATTAACGAAACCCTCAGTCAAGTGAGTCTCTGTCGGCTGCCCCAGTTAAATCGTCAACGGATTGTTCTCCGTACCTTGTTCTTCGCCAGGAACAAGAGGATATTGGTAGTTCCTTGTAAAGAACTTAACTGCCGTAATGAATGCTTCAGCTGGCAAATTAGCTTCTTGTAATAAACTTTGGGGATAAATCATCTGGCTATGGTAGCCCCAGCTTCCATAACTGCAATCCACCGGCACGGCAGCGGTCATTTTCGCAGTATAGGCACTCGGAACATCTACCGTTACCGCAGCCCAAGCCTGCCCCGCAGCATGTGCCACAAGCAAAAGTGTCATCACAAATCTCATTATTTTTCCCATTTCCTTCTGTTTTTATTTGAACAAAGTTCTTTTTATATGATATAATATTGATGCAAAGTGAAGAAAACATACTGGATTTTGAGCAAAATCATCCAGAAAACAGATGGTATTTTACGATTTTTAAATGATTTGGCATTATGAATCATCTAATTCGGGATAAAACCAAACAATCTGATGTCATTCAAGAACAGATATATACAGCAACAAAAAAAGCCTCAGAACTTCTGAGACTTCCGTGGACCAGCCAGGGCTTGAACCTGGGACCTCCAGATTATGAGTCCTAAAAAATGATATTTTATGATAGTTTATGATTTGCAAAAGCGTTGATAATCAACAACTTGTGATTTTGTAATTTTCATAGAAACTCACAAAATACCCCTGACTGAAATAGTTTGTTTACGCATTGTTTACGCAGAATTTGGCGTTTTGGCATGTTTTTAGGTTGAATTAGGCTCATTTTAGGCCTTCAGACTATGGTTAAAGAACGTCATAGACGGTAAAAAAGCAAAATTTGCCATTAAAAATCCGTTTTGTTTACGCATCGTTTACGCAATGTTTACGCAGAAATGCCTTTTGAACATTCTGTTTATCAATCCAATAGAGAATCTGTTATTTCCATTCCGATAACGTTTTTGATTATTTTCGGCAAAACATGGCAAGGCCTTCTGACTATACTTGGTAAGGTCTTCAGAAGGCTTCCGACTATTCTTTTCTTGTTTACGCAACAATTCTATATTGTGGCCCATCAAATAACAAATCTTTTATCAGCCGAGAATCATATTGGGAATAATAGCATCTATCACAGATGATGGAACACAATAGATTGATACTATCTTGGGTTGAATTGCCTAGATGCTCGTTTTCGTTGGTGTTTTGCCTTGATTGAATGCACGAGTTCATAGTATTCGCTCGGACTCAGTTGTTCTTCATCCACCAAAGGCTGAAACACATCGAGTTTCCCTAATGTCCGCAATACTCTCAGCAATGAATCAAACGAGCCAATCTCTCCCTTCTCGATTTTCTTCAGAGAGGAAAGAGAAATGTCTGCCGCATCAGCCAAGCTTTGTTGAGTAATATTCTGCTTCAGTCTGGCCGCTTTCAAGTTACTACCTATTCTACTAAAGATGATGGTATCGGAAAGCATGTAAATGTCGTCCATAATAGTTTATTATTGAACTTTTGTGCTGCAAAAATACAAATAATAGTTTAATAATAAGCTGTTATGTAGGAAAGATTATAAGATTTGGATGCTTTTTGTATATATTCAGATTCTTTATGTGGATATTACTTATACTCATTCATTCCGTCTAAACTTATTCCACTCAACATTATGAAATCAAGCAACATTAATCCCTTTGTGTATAAATTGTTGCGCACAGGCGACATTTTTTCAATATAATGCTGGTTGTATGCAACAATTTTATTACCTTTGCACCGATAAAACAAAAATCGTATGGATTCATTATTCAGAAAAAGTGACAGGCTGCTGGCTAACACCCAAACAGAAATCATTCGTGACAAGATGAACGAAATACACTGGAATGCTCAACTTGTCACCATTATGGGAGCTAAAGGTGTGGGCAAATCTACGCTCATCAAGCAGTATCTAAAGCAAAATTATAGACTTGGTGACCGCCGCATACTTTATTGTTCGGCTGATACTGTAGATTTTTCTATGCGAACACTTGTGGGGTTGGCTGAGGAATTTTCTATTCATGGTGGCGAACTGTTGGCAATTGATGAAATTCACAAGTACAAGTCTGGTACAACTGATTGGAGTCGTGAAATAAAAGAGATTCACGAATTGTACCCCGACCTAAAACTGATCGTCAGTGGGTCTTCCCTTCTGCGACTAAGGGAAGGAGATGCTGACCTGTCTCGTCGTGCTGTCAAATACACGATGCCAGGACTTTCATTCCGCGAATCACTTCGTTTCTATCATGGTTTGGAATTCAAGCGATGGGCATTGGATGACATACTGGCTCATCCATACGATTTATGGCAAGAAGTTTCTTCGAAGTGTAAACCTGTTGTCCTTTTTAAGGAATATTTGGAGAAGGGATACTATCCTTTCTTATTGGAGGGGGAAGGTGAATATTACACTAAGATTGAACAAGTGGTGAACTACATTATAGAAGCAGAGTTGCCTCAGATTTGTAAGGTCGATGTGGCCAATGTCAGGAAATTGCAGGCTCTCATTGCTCTTATCTGTAGTGAAGTCCCATTTGAACTAAATGCTAATAAGATAGCTGCCGCTATTGAAATTGGGCGTGACACAGTAGTGGAGTATTTGAAGTATCTTGGTGATGCAAAAGTTCTCAATCTGCTATATTCCGACAAGAAAAAGATTGGCAAACTTTCCAAACCAGACAAGGTCTATTTGGAAAATCCCAATATTCTTTACGCGTTGACACCCACAAAGGCAGAAATCGGGACACTACGTGAAACCTTTGCAATATGTAGCCTTTCAGAAAGCCATACTGTCGAATATGGCAAGGCGCAAGGCGATTTCAAGGTCGATGGAAAATACACTTTTGAGATAGGAGGACGCAGTAAGGGCTTTTCACAGATTGCAGGTGTGGAGAATTCCTACATCTTTGCCGACGACTGGGACATGCCTGATGGGGCAAAATTGCCACTTTGGATGCTTGGATTCTTATATTGAAGTGGAGTGTCGCGTCATTAATTCTAAATTAACTCGCGCAAATATTTTTGCGCGAGTTGCATTTTAATTAATCATTTTTATAGGTATGACAAAGACCTCCTTAAAGGTCACAAAAGAAGACACAAGGCAGCAAAGAGCCTTTTTTAGTTCCTTCTCCTAAAAGGATTGTTCCAAAATGTGAATTCTGGGGGCATTTCAGAATATGAATGGAAAGTAGCTCTATTATCCTTCATATCGGTTTCGGGATAGATAAGATTTCGCTTGTCTTCTTCTGTCAGCAATTCATCATCGCATTCGAAGAAAGGATCAAGCCACTCAATTTTTCTCTTAAGCCAATTTAGCTTTTCTTTGTCTTCATCAACTATGCTTTCTTTCTCATTGAGGAAAGACTCATATTTTTCCACATAGGCTCTTAAGATATTAGCCCACGAATAGCATTCTGCAGAAAGGAACGCAGCCTTCAATTCCGTCCTTTCCTTCTCTCGTTTCTTTGCCAATTCCCTCTTCTTCTGCTCTTCAAGTTCTCTTCTTTTTCGCTCCTCTTCTTGTTGCTTTCTTAACCTTTCCAACTCTTCTCGGTCTTCTTTGATGGAAATGGCCTCGATTTCTATTTTGGCAATAGTATTGATGATCTTCTCTTCCAATTTCGTAGCTGGTGTATCTTCTACGCACACCGAATTATAAGAGAATCGTCTTTTGCGAGGTATTTCGAATTTGAATCTTCCTGATGGGACTGTTAGATAATTAGGGTAACGGGATTCTGTATTTGGTATCTGTTTGTTTTTCTCGTATAGTTGTATCGGGATTTCCTCTTCGTGGACGATAGCACAAGTGTTGTTAACGCCTTTCGCCACGATTTGGTGTCCACGAAGTTCCAATATTCGTATTATTGTAGAAAAGATTCTTAATGCACGGTCTAGATTTTCAGGTTGTACACGAATGTTCAGAGGCGACTTAATCTTGCTCTTATACGGATTCTTGTCTAAATATTTTGCATTTATTTCTCCTCTAAAGTACTCTTTTGTATCAATGATAAGTGGATTTTTCGCATATAACACCTCTGGAACGATAAAGACAGTTTGATCCATCTTTTTCAATTCATATTGAACCTTTTCACGTGGGTCTTGCGGTTCCTCTACGATATAGACAACTTCTTGTTTGGGCTCATTAGGTTCTGAGGGTATTATCGTGGTTTCTTCATTTGAGGGCTTTTCTTTCTCCTTGGCTGATTCCTTCTGGACTTTTTCTTTTTTCTTCTTGGGCATCTGAAAAGAATCCAAAGTGGGAACCTCATTATCTTCAAACACCGGGAGAGGCGGTATCTCTACTGGTTTGCCAAACTGAAGTTTTGACCAATAACCGCTTGATGGCGTTGGAATATTCAATAGATGGCAATACTTCCTTAGAATTGGAGCGGGAACGCCCATCTTCTCTGCAACTTTAGTTACAGGTTCTTTCCAAATCATTTTGAATAATTCTTCTCTCGTTGTTTCCATCATACCAACATTAGTAAAACCGTTTGTTCTTTTTGTATTCCTCACTCCAGGTTTTCACTCTTGATTCCTCGACCCATTTCACGAGTTCATCTTCAAAGAAGTATACTTTCCTACCTTTGTCATAATAAGGGATCTCTCTGGCACGAACCATTTTCTTGATTACATTTTTTGTTTGTCCCAAGATTTCTGCTGCTCTCTCTTCATCAATCGGTCTGTGTTTGTCAACTCCGAGGCCTAGCTGAGATTCTATATGCTCTAAAACGGCCCTCATTTCGGCTATCTCATTGATTAGATAATTAACAGCTTTAGGAACATTCTGAAGAGTCAGTTCCTCCTTTTCTGTGCTTTCTTCCTTCTTCTTTTCCATATCAAATAGAGTATAATTTGTATTGCAAACAGATGTCTTTTTTAAGGCATCTTCATATCTATAGACGTGTATTTTGCAAACGAGTTTAACAGAAAGAACTTGTTCTCAGGATGTTCCTTAGGACAAAAGTCATTACATTAGCGTCACTCCATTAAAAAAATGAGGTGGCGCTTAATACCATGTAATTTATGCCTCTATGAGATGTCCTTTACTTGTCAATAGAAAAGCCTTACGGCAATCCAGACACGCATATTGCTCTGTTATGATAGGTCCGAATTCCTGTTGGGTGTGGCCAAACACTTGATATACATTGGGTAATCGCTCTCTCATGTACTGGTGGTCCGTTTCATCTGTCCATACAGGTGAGGGATATCTAGCATAGCCCCAGCGTGAAGCGGAAACATCCATTAAGCCATTGAAAAGAAAGTCGAAAAGACGATCTTCTGTTATCAATCTGTCATTGAGAGATTTGCAGATACCATGCACATCATTGACATTAACCTCAGGCATCCTGTACCTTAGCCAACCCAAATCGACCCCGGCATGAGTGAAGAGGAAATCCTTTCCTTCTGTCTTTACCGTCATAGCCAGTTTGAACAAAGACAAGTTCTCACTGAAGATCTGATGAATCTCCTCATAGTGTTCTTTGTCCTTACGGCTGCTGTTCATGTCCTTGTCAAAGTAATGGATGTCGTGATTACCCAAAAGGAGAGTAACCCTTTCCATGTTGGCTTTCTTGAAATCCAGGATTTCCTTGAAATTCACAAGAGCCTCACTTGGCAGGATTTCCTCATAATATGTATATGGGTCCAGATAGTCTCCAAGGAAAATCACAGGCAAGTCAGGATACTTCTTTGTGGCCGATATCCAGAACAAACGCCCATGTATGTCTGGTATAATCAATAATATTGGTATGTCTGTTATTTGTTTCATAGTCATCACTTATTTATCTTCTTCAAAATCCTTATCTTCGTTCAGCAGGTATTCCCATTTGGTGCCTTTGAGGCTTTCTGGGTCATATTCTTTTCTATATTCCATGATGTAGAAGGCAATGGATTCAGGATATTTTTGCCAATATGCGCGACAGACTTGCTTATATAGCCCAAGCATACGGTCATCTCCTGCATATTGAAGGAGCCAGTCTAAAAGCCATTCAACTTCATTTTGTGAAGCGTCTTTATGGCAAATGTCATCAACCTGTGGCTTATATGCATAATACGCCTGCTCATACAGGCTTTTCATTTGTTCGGCTATTTGCTTTATGCCTTCCAAGAGTTCTTTGTATTCTTTTGAATTTTCCATAAGGCTAATCTAATGTAATAATCTTTCCTGCATCAAATCCGTTCGAAAGATGCTCATCATTGAAGACATACCCCAATTGGTTGCTGACGATTTTCGTCTTGCCAATGGTGGCATCTATATTGGTATGGGAATGACCATATATCCATACATCGACACGACTGCTGGCTATGAAATCGCCCAACTCCGTAGCGAAGGCACTGTTGATGAACGAGTCCAAATGTTGTGGTGCCACCACCTGCCGTGTAGGCAAGTGATGAGTAACCACAACAATTTTCTCAGCCGTACTCTCCACCACGCTTTTCCTGATGAAGTCCAAACAGAATTGATGCAGTTGGTTATACTCGTTCACCTGAATGAGCTTCCCTTTGTATTTGGTCTGACGGAAATCATTCAGCCCCTTCCACACGAAATACTCATCCTGTGCAGGAATGTTCGACCACAACGTACTCAGGATGAAGTCGGTGTCGTCAATCCGAACCACCTGATTCTGATAGATGCCTACATTGTCTTTGAGCATCCATTTCCATTGCACCCCCCGCTCCATTACATCGCAAAACTGGTAATACTCATGGTTGCCTGGAACTAACAGTACCTGACGGTAGTTGGCTGATGCCCACTTCCAGAATTTACTGAGAGGAGCAACCGTATTGTTCAGATAGAACGTATCACCTGCCAACACAAGCACTTCACCTGTAACTGGATACTCATTATGCTTTATGTACCTGCTGTTCTCTGCGAACTCCATGTGCAGGTCACTCATGTATTGTATCTTCATTGTTCTGTAGTTTTTAATCAACCATAAAAGAAAACCACACGTATCATGTCAGAGCTGTAATAGCTGTATATTTCATGTATGATAAAATATATCTTATTCAACTCCGACACAACGCTTAGGTAGTCTTCCAAATAATCATCGTATGTTGCTCTTGGAGTCTGATAGTAATCACCCTCTTTGATTTCTTCATCTTTTCCGTTATCTTTCCTCATTGAGGCCAGCATTTTTACGATCAACTGCATATTACGATCATGAAAGGCATCTGCGAGATTAGAATATATTTGTTCTCCGCACTTATCGACAAATGCTTCTAATTCTGTTAGTGAGAAACAATACCAGTAAACAGGAAGATTAAATCCTGCTACAGATGCTCTTGCGTCATCACTCAACTCACCTGGTGAGATTGAATGACTTATGTCATCCTTTGAGAAAAGTGAAGCAGATGAGTAAAAGCCGGACGATGCTCTTTGGAGAAAACATAACTGCTTCTTCAATTTTAATTCTCCGATGATTATGTCTGGCTTACCATATGCATCCTCCTCGTGTTTATTCCATACAGGTAATGCCTTCCATTTGTTGTCCTTGTCAAGGACCTCTATAAATCTATGTGCATATACTCCCATATCATTCTCTTTTTGTAGGTTTAACTTTTTGTTCTATCCTTTTCTTTCTTCGATTTGATTGTTGATGATTCTTTTTACTTGTTCAAACGAAACAGGAGTAAAGCCGTTGTTGTCCACCCCAACATCATACTGGGTCGGATATAAATACTGAAGTCTCTCTGCGTCATTTCCTGTGTTATTCTTTCGGGTATGGACATGACCGAATAGCTGCCACACTTCCTTGTATCCACCTTCAAAACATAGAAATGGATAGTGACACAGATATATCTTCTGCTTGCCTATCTCGATGTGCATCTGCATTGAGACATGCTCAAACCTCTGAATGAATCCCTGACGGATATTCTTCAAATCATGGTTCCCCATAATAAGATATATCTTTCCATTTAAGCGGTTGAGCACTTGTGTCCATTCGGCAGCTCCGCCAAGACAAAAGTCGCCGAGATGGAACACAGTATCATCTTCACCAACAATATTGTTCCAATTTGCTATCAATGTTTCATTCATCTGCGCCACGTCTTTGAAAGGACGATTGCAAAATTGGATAATGTTCGCATGATTGAAATGCGTATCTGATGTAAAGAACGTATGTTCTGCATTAAACTTATAGTTCATTTTTTCTTAATCTAATTCTTTTACTATATACTCTTCGGGTATGTAAACCCCGTAAGGCCGATGCCTATACCCATCTAACGGGCGTTTTACTTTCATAAATGGGAATCCGTCGGCAGAATGAGTCTGATACTGCCATGAGTCAAAGCACTCTACCACTTCCTCCTTACCTTCATTGCGGAGCAACACCCGTTTGTGGAACTTCGTGTCAAAGAATGATGCGAGGTCGGCCCATCCAAAGTAATCACTGTATTCAAATCCGAATGGGAGAATGTATGGCTTCTCGGCATCTTCTGGTCTTTTCCTCACATGGTAAGAGTATGTTCCCTTATCCTCCGTGATGACCGTTATCTCCTCGTACTCTGCCAATTCCTCAGATGTCTTTATATCGTTATCGCGTAGGAAACTAAGGAATGCGTCTATCGGGTCTATCGTACGCTCTCCATCTACTGGCATCCGAAATGGAGTGCTCCAGCTAAGATATGTGGACAATTCTCTTCTAATGTCAAAGGAAAGGAACTCCTGTCTCTCAGGAGAGAGAACATCTGTGCCATATTGAATGATATCATGGCAGTGGCTGGCTGCGTAACTATGCCGCCCTATTCCATAGTGAGCTGAATACCAAATGAGGTCAGACTCCAACATCTTCTGCCTTAAGTCCATCACATCTTTTATCTTTTTGCGTTTTAGGAATTGGGCGAACTCTGTAGCCAAAGCGTGAAATTCGGGAGTGTCAAACTCAATGGCTTGGAAAATCTTTAATTGTTCAATGGCTCGTTTCCCATTGCTGTTGGACTCAGTCAGTCCGATGGCGTATCGGTATCCCATCCATATTAACGCATCTTGATAGTACTTTTCTTTTTTCTTTATGTCAATCTTCATAGCTTTTTTTCTTTTACTCTTCAATCATCATCTACTAGCATAAAGCTCATATTTTTCTTTTGTGTAATCGATAGACATGATGGCATCGACAAGTGAAGTGCAGAATCCTACCAATAGGTCATAGGATCCCCAACGTATTCCAGTCTCAGGATCGATGGGCGGCTCAAATGGCAGGAGTTCTTCTTTGTGCTCCTTCATATACATTAGTCCGTTGAAAACGGCTGTAGCATATTCTCGGGTAATATGGGTAATCTCTATCTCATCGGGACGCCAGAGATAATCGTACAACGTATGCTTTCCTATGGGAACCTGGTCCGCCATCTTGTTCATGTTGTGTGTGATGTTTTCATGCCACACTTCGTCTGTCTCGTATTCAAAGACCTTTATCCGAGACAGGTCTGCATCTGGAAAGCGTTCTTTCACCTCAGCCATGGTTTTCAACTCCTTAGTCTTACCATCTTCTCTTACATATACACCTGTACCACGCTTTATGACGGGCGTACTCGTCTTGATATATAAATCTAAACTCATGATAAATACTTTTTATTGATTATACTTATGGCAATACGCCATTATGCCTCACCTTTTCTGCCGAAAAGATAAGGAAAGGATAATAGAGCGACTAACTCGAGTCACTATACAAGCGTAAAAGTCACTGCGAGCGCGCTCTTACTGGTCTAATGTTTTAATGGTGTGCATAACATCTCCTCTCTGCGTGAAAACGCATTAATGGTTTAACATTCCTTCCAGGATCGGGTCGCCTGGGTTTACTTTACTCTTTGCTCCGGAGCATCTTCCGAAGACTTGAAAACTAACGCAAGAAAGTATTCTTGCCAATCCAGTAAACGGGAATGGGAGAAGACAGGTGGTAAGTCTGTTTTTTCATTCCTGGGTTCCGTCCCTACACTAACGACATTACTCGCATCGCTTAACTTCTGCTTTCACATCTCTCAGGAGTTCGCCTCTAAAGTATTCGCCATACGGCTCATACCAAATGGATGTTCCCAACCAACAAGGCTACAGTTAGCTTGCCCTGCCCCTACGGGAACTATAGGCCAACCTATAAATTGGCTGCAAAGGTACATGTTTTCGAACGATTAGCCAAAACTTTTCGAGACTATTTTAAGAGGCCATTTTGCTTATACACAGAGTGTATAAAAAAGATTGCTATTAAAGGCTAAGTAGTTGATTATTGCTCTTCTTATCAGCAAATTGCATGCAAATTTATTGTTTATCTCATTCTTTGATGTTAATATCCAATAATTCTTTGTGAGATTCACAGAATCTTCGTAACTTTGCAAGCGAAACCAAAAGGTGTTTCATGCGAAGGGTCAACTCTGTCGAGAGACTAGGATGCAAAAGGTCTGTTGACACATCTTGGATATCGGCAGTAAAAGGCTACCTGAGGAGAGTGACCAGCCGACCTCCCACTCCCATATAGCATCAGGAATGCCAAATGATTGTGTCCCGCTATACATTTTTACTCTATAGGGGTAAATGTGTATAGCGGTTCTTGCGTATATACACTTCTCGTCACGCAGGGACATGGGCTATAGAGAGCATGTTAAACTCTAAAGTCCACCATCATGGCAACATTGACAAAATCATTTCCCGTCATCAAGGAGCGTAATTGTACCGCCTCCTTGGTTCTTGACCGTCGTACGCAACGGCACAATGCGACAGAATTCCCTCTTTCGCTTCGCTTTACCATTGATCGCAAGTTCTTCTATCATCCTGTCGGTGGGTCATACTCCGAGAAGAAGTTTTCAGACATCTGCAATGCCACAAAAAGTTCCTCAGAGAAGTACAAGGAGCAGCGGATGTGGCGAGAGACCATTGTCCCTAAGTACAAAAACTTATTACAGGCTGTTAACAAGGGAGGACTCTTGACTTTTGAGATGGTTCGGGTGGCTGTGACAACAGGTAAAGCAACAGCCGAAGAGAAAGAAAACCGCTCCTTTTTTGGCATCTGGGAGGAAATCATCTATCACCTCAAAACAGATGACAACGGTATTCGCTATACAACCAGTGAGAGTTATATAAGCGCTTTGAAGTCTTTCCGCAAAATCATGGGTGAAAATTCCATTGAAGGCTTCAAGATTAGTGCTGCAGAGATTCAGAAGTGGAAGGATGGTATGCGGGATGGTGTAAAAAAGAAAGGGGAAATTGTTGGCAAGATAAGGGACACGACGGCTGGCATTTATCTCCGTGCCTGTCGTGCCGTATGGAATACCTGCCTACGAGAAGGCTATCTTAAAGATGTACCTTATCCCTTTTCCAACCGGAAAGAAAAAGGACTTGTCAGCATCCCAGCAAGTGGGAGAAGACGCAAATACTACCTTCGTGTCAGCCAGATGACGGAGCTTTACAACCTTTTTCTTTCAAAGCAATATCCAGAGACTTGGAGCGAACACTACACGAAGATGGCTCATTATTCTTTGGGGCTCTTCTTGGTGCAGTACCTCTGCAATGGCTTCAACATGGCTGATGCTGCACGATTAAAGTATGATACTTATTACTTCCAGAACGGAGGCAAAGCTTTCCGTTTCAATAGGAAGAAGACTGCAAGAAACAGTGCGGATGGTTCAGAAGTCATCATCCCCATCATCGAGCCTTTACAGAAGATTCTCGATGAAATTGCAGCACCTCCCACACGCGATGGATATGTATTTCCTCAGATTCTCAATGGTGCGGAGAGTGAAAGAGACCGCAGAATGAGGACGCAGCAAGAGAACTCTAATGTACAGGACCGAGTTATCAAGATATGCCATGAGGCTCTTCACTGGGATGAATCCATCCGTCCTTCGGGAACTTGGTGCCGTCATTCTTTTGCAACCAATCTCCGCAATGCTGGAGTAGAGATGGAGTATATCTCTGAAAGCATGGGGCATTCTTCAGGCAGTCATGCCATCACCCAAATCTATCTTGACTCTTATCCTTTGGAGAAACAGATGGAATATAACTCCAAACTGTTGGACATAGAAACTGAGTTCTCAAAACGAGACAAACTGCTTGCAGAGCTGTCTGATTTGTCAGAGACCGATCTTGTTCGTCTTTTGGAAACGATAAAGAAGTCAAACGACTAATGCTTGGCCATATGTTTAAGTTGAACTTTTCAAAGATTCTCTCCGACTTTCCTTTGAAAAAGGAAAAGACGGATATGTTCATCTGCACTTGGAAGTTGAAGAACAAGAAAGAGTATGCAGATTTCAAGAAACGGATTGACCAGATTGAAACCGGTGACCTATCAGTACTCTTTGACATGTACTCGCTGATGAAGACATGTGTCCCACCTGAAGCCCAGTCTTTTTATGCCTGGTTCAACGATATTATCTCTCAGAATCCTGCCCAAAGGAACTTGATAAGTGCTGATAAACAATGGGCTGGTGAATATACCGAGAAGATAGCACAGTGCATAGTCAACCGCCAGTTGTGGTTAGGCATCAATTTGAAAACAGGTGAGGTGGATATCTATACGTCTCGACAGAAAGGATTGCTGATGGTCAAGTCTGGAACTCCTTTAGAAATTTGGAACAGATTGCCGCAATACATGAAGTCTCATTTTATAAGCCAGACGGACAAGTTGCTACGAAGTTCCAAGGGATGCTTGTTGTTCAGCAAACTGGAACGCAAACAGATCTATCAAGCCCTTGCCTTCTTTGCTAACATTTTTACTTTAGCTCAGGCAGTGTTCATCCCAGGCTTCCTTGCAAATCTATATGATAAGGTAGTTGAAGATGGTGACACCTTGGCTTATTGTATGTACTATTTCGTGGTTTTCGACCACGGACTGCTTCGTATGACGAAAATCCTCAACAGCATCCTGATGAAAGAAGAAATGGATGAAGGTGGACTGCTTCTCATTCGTAGTTGCGTCCACATGCTTGTCCATCAAAGTATGGAAATTGGAGCAGAAACCAAGGCATCTTGGGAGAATGCCGTGGAGGACTGCAATCCCGAAATCTGGAAAGATGTCTTGTTCCTGCTGCACAAGACAAAAGGGAAAAGAGGAAAGAAGAAATCCATCCGCACATTGGATGAGATTCTCATTGGCGATGTACCTGTTCTGAAAAAGCAGATACACCACTTTATGGCGGAGAACACGGATGGCATCTGTCTTGCCTATCTGCTGCGTTCTTTAGTCAGAACAGGTAAGGTGAGTGACTCGCTTTCCTACATGACTTTCCATCGCGCTATAGAACTATTCTGTGGACGAAAGATAGGGCATGACATTCCCCAAAAACGGTATGGTGAATTGAATTCGTCATCATTCAGCCTTGACCCCTATGGGAGCAGCTATAAACGAGCCAAGCGCATCATGGATAATTGGACTCACATTTTTGCCCAAACAGCCTGACAATCCCATATTCTCTTTTCATTTGTTAAAAGTCGGTCGGTTTTATTACTTACAAATAAAGCCGACCGATTGCTTTTCTATTACCCATTACCTTTGCC
>JAEEGH010010756.1_pt1 | contig 20911 bp, 17 predicted proteins | sample 9134181 | NCBI WGS metagenome assembly JAEEGH01 (sample SAMN16246544, study PRJNA631951) | gut metagenome | biome: gut microbiome; feature: rumen; material: DP-attached | host: Bos | place: Iran: Karaj | collected 2018-10
CTCATGCAGCAGCGTATGCGGTTGTTGCGTATAGAACAGCATATTTAAAGGCTCATTATCCTGCTGAATTTATGGCAGCTATGTTAAATAGCTTTATTGGAAGTTTAGATAAGGTCCCTCAATACATTGCTGAATGCAAGAAATTAGGTATTAAGATATTGGGGCCAAATATAAACGAGAGTTATACATTATTTACAGTAAAAGATAATGCAATAAGGTTTGGACTTGCTGCTGTAAAAAATATTGGAGAAGAGGCTGTAGATGCAATTGTTTTAGAGAGAAATGCAAATGGTAAATTTACCGATTTTGAGGACTTTTGCAAACGAATTTCTGGAAAAAAAGTAAATAAGAAATGTATAGAATCTCTTATAAAATGTGGTGCATTTGACGGTATGCATTATCGCTCCGTTTTATTAGAGTCCTATGAAAAAATTATTGATGGAATATCTCAAAGTGAAAAAAACAATATTGAGGGGCAATTTAACCTTTTTGATATAGGGAAAACAGCAAATAATGTATCTACTAAATTTAATTATCCTGTTATAAATGAATTTTCTCAAAAAGAGTTACTTATGATGGAAAAGGAAATGCTAGGATTATATATTAGCGGACATCCATTAGATAAATTTAGAGATATTGCTGAAAAGCGAAGCAATATAACTTCTCAAGATGTTGTAGAGTATGTTGAAAATGCGGATAATGATAATTTCGAAAGTAAAGTAAGAGATGAAATGGAAGTTTCAATTTGTGGTATAATATCTAATAAGAAAACTAAAATTACGAAAAATAATGAAACAATGGCATTCTTTAAGATTGAAGATTTATATGGCACTATAAATGCTATTGTTTTTCCTAAAACATATAGCAGATTGCAAAATAGTATAAAAGAGGATATCCCTGTTGTTATAAGAGGAAGACTTAGTTTAAGAGAAGATGAAGAACCTAAGATAATTTGTAATTCTATTGAAGAAATAAATTTGGTACCATCTAAATTATATTTAAAAATTGAAGAGAATGAAGAAAATATAGTAGATACCACTATTTTACCTATATTATCTAAGAGCCATGGGGATACTAGTGTGATGCTATATTATTCTAAAGATAAGATTACTAAAGTGGCACCAAAAGAGTATAATGTTAATGTTTCAGATGAGATATTAAAGGAGCTAAGTAGGGTTTTAGGCGAAGAAAATGTAAAGTGTGTGTACTAAGAAGGGAAGTTGTGTTTTGATGGAATATATAAAAATTAAAGGGGCAAAAGAGAACAATCTAAAGAATATTGACGTTAATATTCCAAGAAATAAGTTTGTAGTTGTAACGGGGCTTAGTGGTTCTGGAAAGTCTTCTCTTGCTTTTGATACAATTTATGCAGAAGGACAAAGAAGATATGTAGAGTCATTATCTGCCTATGCAAGACAGTTTTTAGGACTTATGGAAAAACCAAATGTTGAATATATAGAGGGGCTATCTCCTGCAATTTCAATAGATCAGAAAACAACTAGTAAAAACCCTCGTTCTACAGTTGGAACGGTTACAGAAATCTACGATTATTTAAGACTTTTATACGCAAGAATTGGTCATCCGCATTGTCCAAATTGTGGTAAACCAATAACACAACAGTCAGTTGACCAAATTACAGACAGTATTATGACGTTACCTGACGGAAGTAAAATTCAAATATTAGCGCCTGTTATTAGAGGCAAAAAAGGTGAACATGTTAAAGTATTGGAAGATGCTAGAAAAAATGGTTTCGTACGAGCAAGGGTAGATGGAGAATTAAGAGATTTATCTGAAGATATAATTCTAGATAAACAAAAGAAGCATAATATTGAAATTATTGTGGATAGATTAATTGTTAAGGAAGGTATAGAGAAAAGAATTTCTGAGTCTGTTGAAACAGCATGCAATATAGCAGAAAATTTAGTTATGGTAGATATTGGTGGTAAAGAAGATTTGTTATTTTCGCAAAACTATGCTTGCCCAGATTGTGGAATAAGTATAGAGGAAATAGAACCTAGACAATTCTCTTTCAATAGTCCTTTTGGTGCATGTCCTAGATGTGCTGGGCTTGGGACTTTGCTTGAAATAGATCCAAAACTAGTACTCCCAGATCCTACAAAAAGCTTAAATGATGGCGCAATAAGGGTCATTGGTTGGAGTTCAAAAAGTGATGAAAGAAATAATAATATATTTTTGCAAGGGTTGGCTAAGCACTTTAACTTTAGTCTAGATACTCCTTTTTGTGATTTGCCAGAAAAGATACAAAATATTATTTTTTATGGAACTCATGAGCGCTTTAGAGTTAAATATGATACGGCTAGTGGAAGCGGAGATTTTATGTCCACGTTTGAAGGAGCAATTAATGCTCTTATGAGAAGATATAAAGAAACAAACTCAGAGACTATGAGAGAGTATTATGAAACACTTATGTCTAATTCTGTTTGTCCAGATTGTGGTGGAAAAAGGTTAAAGAAGGAATCTCTTGCGGTAACAGTAGGAAATAAAAATATTTATGAACTTACAAATTTATCTGTATTACAAATGAGAGATTTCTTTGCAAAATTAAAGATGACGAAAAAAGAAGAAACAATATCTTACCAGATACTAAAAGAGATTAAAGCAAGACTTAATTTCTTGGTGGATGTTGGGCTTGAGTACTTAACTTTATCTAGAGCTTCTGCAACGCTATCTGGTGGAGAGGCTCAGAGGATAAGACTCGCTACCCAAATTGGTTCAGGTCTTACAGGTGTACTATATATTTTAGATGAGCCTAGTATTGGACTTCACCAAAGAGACAACCAAAAGCTCATAGATGCGCTAAAAAACTTGAGGGATTTAGGAAATACACTTATTGTTGTTGAGCATGATGAAGATACAATGTATGCAGCTGACGAGATTATAGATATTGGACCAGGAGCCGGAGTCCACGGTGGAGAAGTTATTGCACAAGGTACAGTTGAAGATATAAAGAAGAGTGAGAAATCTATTACTGGAGCATACCTTAGCGGTAGAATGAAAATAGAAGTCCCTAAAAAGAGACGTAAAGGAAATGGAAAAGAAATAAAGGTAATAGGAGCAAAAGCTAATAACTTAAAGAATGTAAATGTTTCATTTAAACAAGGAGTTATAAACTGCGTAACAGGAGTTTCTGGCTCAGGAAAGAGTTCTCTTGTTAATGAAATATTATATAAATCTTTGGCTAATAAACTAAATCGAGCAAACTTGGAGCCAGGAGTTCACAAAGAAATAAAAGGGTATGAAAGTTTAGACAAGGTAATAAATATAGATCAATCTCCAATAGGGAGAACACCACGTTCTAATCCAGCAACATATACTGGTGTATTTGATATGATACGAAAACTATTTGCTGAGACTAATGAAGCTAAGATGAGAGGGTATAACCCGGGTAGATTTAGCTTTAATGTTCGTGGTGGAAGATGTGAATCTTGTTCTGGAGATGGAATTATAAAAATAGAAATGCACTTTTTACCGGATGTGTATGTGCCTTGTGAAGTATGTAAGGGAAAGAGATATAATAGAGAAACACTGGAAGTTAGATATAAGGGGAAAAACATTTCAGATGTACTAGATATGACGGTAGAAGAAGCACTAGAGTTCTTTAAGAATATACCATCTATAAATAATAAGATAAAGACTTTATATGAAGTAGGACTAGGGTATATAAAGCTAGGACAACCTTCTACGACTTTGTCTGGTGGTGAGGCACAAAGAATAAAACTTGCAACGGAATTAAGTAAAAAGAGTACCGGAAATACGTTGTATATTTTAGATGAACCTACAACAGGTCTTCATATGGCTGATGTATCTAAGTTAATTGATATATTGTATAGATTAGCAGATAATGGCAATACAATAGTTGTTATTGAACATAATTTAGATATTATTAAGTGTGCAGACTATATCGTAGATTTGGGACCAGAAGGTGGAGATAAAGGCGGAAATATAATTGCAGTTGGTACACCCGAGGAAGTAGCTAAAGTAAAAGAGTCTGCTACAGGCGAATATATAAAGAAAATGCTTAATAAATAGAGGTGGTGGATAGATGCTTCCTGAAAATATGAGAAATATAGCTGAATATATTCCTAATTTTAATGGAAAAATTATTAGAAGTAATTTACCTATGGATTTAGCAGAGGAAGATTTTGAGTATCTAAAGAAAATAGGAATAAAAAATGTAATAGATTTAAGGACTAAAGAAGAGTATAATAATAAAATTTCTTCCTTTGAAAATAGAAAAGATTTTAACTTATTTCATTGTGAAATACTTGGAGGCAATACCATTCCAGCTTCTATTGATGATGTGCCATATAGTTACTTAAAAATGTTAGAAACTAAGGAAATAAGATACATTTTTGATTTAATAGATAAGGGAGAAAATATACTGTTTTTCTGTAGTGCTGGGAAAGATAGGACGGGAGTTATAGCTATTTTGATTTTAATGTATTTTAAAGTACCGTATGATATAATTTGTTCAGATTATTTAAAAACTTTGTCATATATGGATAAGTTACTACAGGATCACACATTTAGCGACGAAATAGTAGATATTATTACTCCTAAGAAAGAGTACATAGATAAATTCATAAAGCTTTTTAAGGACAAGTATATTTCAATAGATAATTATTTGAAAATTTTATTGGAGGAATATAATGGATAAAATTAAAAAAATAAAAATTATATATATTATAATTGTTATTCTGTCTGTTTTAGTATTTTTATTAATAGAGTGGAATAAATTTCAAGATTATATATTTTTTCACCCTTGGAATGATTTTGCTTCTTACAAAAAATTACAGAAAATTGATGAATTTAAAGAAATTGAAATAAAGAATGATGAAGTAAATCTATCAGGCTGGTTTTGGAATATTCAAAATAAAAAAGAGCAATCACCATTAGTAATTTTCTTTACCGGCAATGCTCAAAATTCTTCTAATACTCTTTATAATTATTATTTGTCTGGCACAATGAAAGATGTCTTCGGAGATTATAATTTAATGATTGTAGATTATCCAGGATATGGTATGAGCCAAGGTGAGCCATCTGATGATAGTATGTTTATAGCTTCAAATTATATATTTGAATATGCTTCAAAAATGGGTGAAGTTGACAAAGACAATATTGTTATTATGGGATATAGCATTGGAACGGGAGTTGCAAGCTATTGTGCAAGCGAAAACGAGGCGAATGGTTTAATATTAGTTGCGCCATATGACAAGGCAATTAGTTTATATAATGATGTGATAGATAGTTTTCATGGCTCAATGCAGAGCCTGGCAAAATATAGCTTTGATTCAGCTACATATGCAGAAAATGTTAAAGAACCAACATTGATTTTTACATCAAAAGATGATGAAGTAATTAATTATAGACATTCACTAGATTTAGCGGGGCATTTTTCTGAATTAGAAGATGTGATAATATTAGAAGGTGTAAATCACAATAGTTATTTTTTACAAGATGAAGTTTTAAATGATATTACAAAATTCTTGGATAAAGTAATGGAAATTAAAAAAAGCGAGGTTTAACACCTCGCTTTTTAATATTAATACATTCCCATTCCTGCACCCATTCCAGGAGCTCCTTCACCGCAGTGGCAATCCTTTTCAGGCTTATCTGCAACAGCAGCTTCTGTAGTAAGTACCATCGTTGCAATACTTGCAGCATTTTGTAAAGCGGATCTTGTAACCTTAGTAGGATCAACGATACCAGCTTTTTTCATATCTACATATTCTTCTTTTAATGCATCAAACCCGGTACCAACAGGACTAGCTTTTACTTTATCTAGAATTACAGAACCCTCTAAGCCAGCATTTGTAGCAATTTGACGGATTGGTTCTTCAAGAGCTTTAAGTACTGTATTAACACCAGTCTTTTCATCTCCAGTAGTTGTTTCAAGCAATTTTTCAACTTTAGGAATAATATTTACATATGCTGTACCACCACCAGCTACGATACCTTCTTCAACAGCAGCTTTTGTAGCAGATAAAGCATCTTCAATTCTAAGTTTCTTTTCTTTCATTTCAACTTCGGTTGCAGCGCCGACTTCAATAACAGCAACTCCACCAGAGAGTTTAGCAAGTCTTTCTTGAAGTTTTTCTTTATCAAACTCAGAAGTTGTATCTTCAATTTGAGCTTTTATTTGAGCAACTCTAGCTTTAATCTTATCAGAATCGCCCATACCATCAATAATAATAGTATTTTCTTTTTGAACTTTTACTTGACGAGCACGACCAAGTTGAGCAAGTTGAGTTTCCTTTATATCAAACCCTAATTCTTCGCTTATTAATTGACCACCAGTCAATATTGCAATATCTTCAAGCATAGCTTTTCTTCTATCACCAAAGCCAGGAGCTTTTACAGCTACGCATTGGAAAGTACCTCTTAATTTATTTACTACTAATGTAGATAGAGCTTCACCTTCAACATCGTCAGCTATAATTACAAGTTTCTTTCCTTGTTGAACGATTTGTTCAAGTAGAGGAAGAACATCTTGAATATTACTAATCTTTCTATCTGTGATTAAGATATATGGATCTTCCATAACAGCTTCCATTTTTTCAGTATCTGTAACCATGTAAGCTGAGATATATCCTCTATCAAATTGCATACCTTCAACAACGTTTAAGTTTGTTCCCATTGTTTTAGATTCTTCAATAGTTATAACACCATCGTTTGAGACTTTTTCCATTGCATCAGCAATAAGTGCACCAATTTCATCGTCGTTTGCAGAGATAGAAGCAACTCTTGCAATATCTTCTTTACCTTTAATATTAGTGCTTATTTCGTGGATACCACTAACAGCAACATCAATTGCTTTGTTTATTCCACGACGTAAAATCATAGGATTTGCGCCAGCAGCAACATTCTTTAATCCTTCACGAACTAAAGCTTGAGCAAGTAGGGTAGCAGTAGTAGTACCGTCACCTGCAACATCATTAGTTTTAGTTGCAACTTCTTTTACAAGTTGAGCTCCCATATTTTCAAAAGGATCTTCAAGTTCAATTTCTTTAGCAATAGTTACACCATCATTTGTGATTAAAGGTGCGCCAAATTTTTTATCTAATACAACATTTCTACCTTTTGGACCAAGTGTTACTTTTACAGTATCAGCAAGCTTATTAATGCCAGCTTCCATACCATGTCTTGCATCTGCTCCATAGTTTATATCTTTAGCCATAATTCATTTCCTCCTTTATTAGTCTTCAATTATACCGAGAACATCAGATTGTCTTAATACTATGTACTCTTCACCGTCTAGCTTTATTTCAGTTCCGGCATATTTTCTAGCGATAACTTTTTCGCCAACTTTTAATTCCATTTTAACTTCCTTACCATCAACCATTCCACCAGGACCGACAGCAATAACTTCAGCCATTTGTGGTTTTTCTTTTGCGGAACCAGCTAATATAATTCCGCTTTTTGTAGTTTCTTCAGCTTCAGCCATTTTTAAAACTACCATCTCTCCTAAAGGTTTAATTTTCATATATAATTCGTCTCCTTTCAAATAAGTCATTGAGCGATTTTCTCAATAACATAACTAACTTTAAATTTAATTAGCACTCTTTGACCTCGACTGCTAATTGTAATTATATTCGTATAAAAATATTTCTCAATTCCATATATTCTATAAAATTGAGAAATATTACAAAAAAACTTCAGTTTACTAACTAAATCTTAAATTTTCTTGAAATTACTTTATTTTTTCCAATTGTCATATCCATTTTTTAAATTAAATACATTCCTGTATCCAAGTTCTCTTAAATATTCAGTAGCAGCAATACTTGTAACTCCACTATAGCACACGACTATTATAGTTTCAAATTTATCTAGCCGTAAATTGTCTAAATTATTTACATTAATATTTATAGCTCCAGGGATATGACTTTTGTTAAAGTCTTCAGCATCACGAATATCCAGTATTTTGGCACCATTTTTTATTAGTTTACTTGCTTCAAGGTTTGAAATATTTTTAGTCATGTAAATCCCCTCCATAAATAATATGAGTTTTTATATATAATGTTGCAGTGACAAGAAAAAAAGAATATATTGTAGAGGGTGATTTAAATGTTTGAAAATAAAAAGATATTTATATTAGGAATGGCAAGGAGTGGCTATTCAGCTGCTAAGTTACTTAAGAAGCACAATAATGAAATATTAATTACTGATGCGAAAGATCAAAATGCGGAGCAGGTGGAGGAGCTAAAAGAATTAGGTGTTAATTTTATTAAGACTGAAAATCAAGCTGAACTTTTAGACGAAACTTTTGATTATGTTATAAAAAATCCAGGTGTAAAAATAGACCACCCTGTGTGCAAAAAAGCGAAGGAGCTGGGAATACCCGTTACAAATGAGGTAGAAGTGGCATATAGTTTCTTACCTAAAAACGTAAAGATTATTGGGATAAGTGGTTCTAACGGGAAAACAACGACTACTACTCTTATTTATGAAATATTAAAGAATGCTAAAAAATCAGTTGTTTTAGGCGGAAATATTGGGTATCCAGTTTGTTCTTTAGTTGATGTTGTAAAAGAGGGAGACATATTAGTTTTAGAAATATCTTCTCATCAACTTCATGATATTATAAATTTCAAAACAGATATAAGTGTACTTACAAATTTAAGTGAGGTACATATAGACCACTTTGGTACTTATGATTATTATAAACAACAAAAAATAAAAATATTTAACAGACATACTGAAAAAGATATTGGAATTATGAATAAAAGCAATCCAGATTCTATGGCATATTTTAATCAGATAGGTTCTAAGAAGGTGTTATTTTCTTCAACTGAGGAGGCAGATGCTTGTATTAAGAATGATGCTATTTATTATAATAATGAAGAAATTTTAAAGTTAAAAGATGTTATATTAAAAGGAAATCATAATTACGAAAATATTATGTGTGCAATTATAGCTGTAAAAGAGTTTGGAGTAGGTAATGATGTTATTTTAGATACATTAAAGAACTTTAAAGGTGTTGAACATAGGTTAGAATATGTAAGTACTGTAAACGGAAGAAAGTTTTATAACGATTCAAAAGCAACGAATGTTAAATCTACACAAATTGCACTATCTGCATTTAATGAGCCAACTATTTTAATTTTAGGTGGATTAGATAGGGGCCATTCATTCGAGGGATTAAGACCATTCTTAAAAAATACCAAAAAGATGATTGCCTTTGGCGAAACTAAAAATAGGATAAAAGAATTTGCTGAAAGCGCTGGAGTAGAATGTGATACAGTAGAGAAATTAGATGAGGCTGTAAATAAGGCTTATAGTGATTCAAATAGTGGAGATATTATTTTGCTTAGCCCTGCTTGTGCGTCTTGGGATCAATATAAATGCTTTGAAGATAGAGGGACAGAATTTAAGGCATGCGTAAATAAGTTAGTATAAAAGGAGAAGAAGTGGATGGAAAAAAAGATTAGTAGTAGTTTAATTAAAGACTTAAAAAAATACATAGATGATAATTTGATAGAAACTAGTTTTGAAGCATGTTCTTTTGAAATGAGTTTTGAAAAAAGATGTGTTGGGGCAGCACCTGCTAAAGCACGCGCAATGGCTTCAACACCAGCTTTAGTAGATGTATTAAATGAAATAGATGAAAGCTTTTCTGAGATGTTACTTAGGAAAATAGACGAAAAAGGAATGACAGATGCAGAGTGCTATAAAAAGGCGAATATTGATAGGAAGTTGTTTTCAAAAATTCGTAGTGATAAATATTATAGGCCAAGTAAAGCAACAGTTTTTGCCTTTGCAATAGCTTTAGAATTATCACTTCCTGAGACTAATGAGTTATTAAAAAAAGCAGGTTTTGCAATTTCTCATAGCAATAAATTTGATATTATTATTGAGTATTTTATAAAAAATAAGATGTTTGATATTTTTGAGATTAACGAAGCTTTAATGGAGTTTGATCAGGCATTACTTGGAGCATAAATATTTAATTGTTAAAAAAATTGTCGCATTTAAAGCGACCATATTAATCTTAATCTGCCTTAAAATAAAAATGTAAGGTAAATAAAATTTTAGGGGGAGATTAATATGAAAAAAAACTTAACAGAAATCGTATTTATTTTAGACAAGAGTGGTTCAATGGGAGGACTAGAAAGCGATACAATAGGTGGTTTTAATTCAATGCTCGAAAAACAAAAAAAGGAAAGTGGAGATGCCTTTGTTTCAACAGTATTGTTTTCTAACACAAGTGAAACCATTCACGATAGGGTAAACATAAAGGACGTTGCAAAATTAACAGATGAACAATACTATGTTGGAGGGTGCACAGCATTGCTTGATGCAATTGGCGGTACAATAAAACATATTAGCGACATACATAAATATGTAAGAAAATCAGATGTACCAAATCGTACAATTTTCATCATAACAACAGATGGATTAGAAAACGCAAGTCACAAGTATAATATAAACCAAATCAAAAAAATGATTGAAGAGAAGAAAAAAGAAAATTGGGAGTTCTTGTTCTTAGGAGCTAATATTGACGCGATTGCAACTGCAAGAAATTTTGGAATTTCCGAAGATAGAGCGGTTAATTTTAAGTCAGATAAAAGAGGAACAAAATTAAATTATTCTGTTATGTGTAAGGCTATTTCAAGTGTTAGAAATGATGAAGAATTGGGTGCTGGTTGGAAGGCAGAAATTGAGGAAGATTACAAAAACCGTAAATAATGCTTGAAATCTTTTTAGCAAAAAATATATAATAAAGTCCGGAGGAGAGAGTTATGGACTTTATACAAGAACAATTAAAAGAAGAGTTTAATTTAAAAGAGTTTCAAGTGAAAAATACGATTGAGCTAATAGACGGAGGGAATACCATTCCGTTTATTGCTCGTTATCGTAAAGAAATGACTGGGGAAATGAGCGATGAGGTTTTAAGAGATTTTTATGAGAGACTTCTTTATCTTAGAAAACGTGAAGAAAGAAAAGAGGAAATAATTCGTTTAATAGATGAACAAGGTAAGCTTACTGATGAGCTTAGATTAAATATTGAAAAAGCTGTTACTATGGCGGAGCTAGAAGATTTATATAGACCATATAAACAGAAAAAGAGAACTAGAGCTACTATTGCGAAGGAAAAAGGTTTAGAGCCTTTAGCAATTATTATAAAAAATCAAGAATTGCTTTCTGGAGATAAATTTAGTATTGCCTCGGAGTATATAAATGAAGAAAAAGGAGTAAAAACAGCAGAAGAAGCAATTACTGGTGCGTTAGACATTATTGCTGAAGATATTTCAGACAATGCAGATTACCGTAAAGAAATAAGGAAGATTACTTTTGAAAATGGTATCTTTACATCAAAAGCTACTAATCCCGATGAAAAGACGGTTTATGATATGTATTATGAATTTGCAGAACCGATAGCTAAAATTCCTAGTCATAGAGTTTTAGCTATAAACCGTGGAGAAAAGGAAGGAGCATTAAAAGCTAAACTTGAAATAGAAGATAGTGGTATAATTAGTTTTATTGAAGAAAATGTGATTAAAAATGACAGTATATTTAAAGATGATTTGAAAAATTGTGTCCAAGATGCATATAAAAGACTTATTGCACCTTCTATTGAAAATGAACTTAGAAACGATGCAACTGAAATTGCAGACGATAAAGCGATAAAAGTTTTTGGTGTTAATATCAAGAATTTACTTTTACAAGCACCACTAAAAAATATGACAGTAATGGGATTTGATCCAGCATATAGAACCGGATGTAAGATTGCTGTTATTGATGAAACTGGTAAGTTACTCGCAACTACAACAGTATATCCTACAGAGCCTCAAAATGATGTAGAAGGTGCCAAAAAAGAATTAAAGAATCTTATAAAAAAATATAATGTTAACATGATTGCCATTGGAAATGGAACAGCTTCTCGTGAGTCAGAGCAGTTTGTTGCAGATATGATAAAAGAAATTCCTGAAAGTGTATATTATGCAATAGTTAGTGAAGCGGGAGCTTCTGTTTATTCGGCATCTAAACTTGCAACAGAAGAGTATCCAGATATAAATGTTTCACTTCGTGGAGCAATATCTATTGCTAGACGCTTGCAAGATCCTTTGGCGGAGCTTGTAAAAATAGATCCAAAGAGTATTGGTGTTGGACAATACCAACATGATGTTAATCAAAAGAAGTTAGATGAAGCTTTAACTGGAGTTGTAGAAGATGCTGTTAATAAAGTTGGAGTAAACTTAAATACTGCAACACCTTCATTACTTAACTATGTTTCGGGACTTACGAAAACAGTTGCCTCTAATATTGTTAAGTATAGAGAAGAAAAAGGTAAGTTTAAAAATAGAAAAGAGTTACTTAAAGTTAGTAAATTAGGACCAGCTGCGTTTACCCAGTGCTCTGGTTTCTTAAGAATACCTGGTGGAGATAATCCATTAGATAATACATCTGTCCATCCTGAATCTTACGAAATTGCGGAAAAGATATTAAATAAGTTGGGATATGATGTTAAAAATTTTGAAAGTGTAGATAAAAATGAATTAGTACGAAAAATAAGAGCAATTAATGTTAATGAATTATCTAACGAGTTGGGCGTGGGGGTTCCAACGATAACAGATATTTTAAATGAATTACAAAAACCAGGGCGAGATCCTCGTGAAGATATGCCAAAGCCTATTTTAAGAAGTGACGTTTTGAAATTGGAAGATTTAAGAGAAGGCATGGTATTAAAAGGAACGGTTAGAAACGTAATAGATTTTGGTGCATTTGTAGATATAGGAATAAAGAATGATGGGCTTGTTCATATTTCAGAAATGAGCGATAAATATGTAAAAAATCCTATGGACGTTGTTTCAGTTGGAGATATTGTAGATGTTAGGGTTATAAAAATAGATATGGATAGGGGTAAAGTTGGTCTTAGTATGAAAAATGTATAAATAATATGTTGACGTAATATAAAAAATGTGATATAAAATAAGTGACGAATATTATGTTATAAAAGCAAGGAGAGTTCTAGGCTTGGCTGTAAAACAAGTTGAGGACTCTCTTTGTTTTTGCCGGAAAAAACAGGAGGTTTACAATGAATGCAAAAAATGTAACTGGCAAAACAACAGCTCCCGTTAAAGTGGCAGTACCCAACGTGAGCAATCTCATCGATTCGAACGTGTACTACGCTATGCAGGACGTTTCTCTTCATCTCAAGACGAAGGAATCCTGGCGTGGGAAAATTCCTACTCAATTGGGTTTTTCCAGGGAAGACAAAGAGGCTTTGAATCTCATAACTTTTGCAATTATGAAGGATGTGTGGGCGCCTGATGGAGTAAACTGGGAAGGATTTCTTCCGTATGTTATGCTCCGACAAATTCGGAAAAGGTTTACCTGGGATTCCAAGCCGTCTAACAAACGGTATTTCATCAAGAAGATTCCTAATTTCGAAGAGGAACTTAATGAGTATGCCGTTAAGGAGATGGAAAAAGCCGGTGCTGGTAATTTCGCCAGGTATATCCAGGCTGAAGCCAAGAAGGTGTCGTCTGAAACGGTGAAGCTTTACAAGGCGGCGCGGACTTTTGCTACGCTGGTGGAGTACGAGGAAATGAGGGATCGTCTCCGGCCTGATATCATCGAGACCACTCGTGCTGAAATCTTGCTGGATCTCAAGAATTTCTTCGATTTGCCGGGATACTATGAGCTGGCTTTTGGAATCGGGAAGTATGCCAAGCTCAAGCAGCTTATTCGTACTATTTCCTGCGCACGGTATACGTTCCGGTGGCAGAATTACACCACTAATATCCATTGCAACATCCTGACCCATATGCTGGAGAGTGCGATGATTTCCTACCTCCAGAATCTGGAGAAGGGTGTTACTTCCACCGATATCTTTATGAAGGAGTTCTGGGTCATGTTGTTCCACGATATTGCGGAAGTGTGGACGGATGATATCCCGAGTCCGATTAAGGATGGGTTTACTGTCCCCTGGGAAGGGGAGGTGGTTTTCTTCCGTAAGATTACGGAGGCTCAAGAGATGGAGGCTGTCGAAGAGAATTTCATTGCCAATCTGGCGGATGAGTCTAAAGACTTCTTTAGGGCTCATATGATGGACTCTGAGACTGATGCAGCCAAGCATAAGCGGTACAAGAATGCCGATTACTTTGCTGCGGATTGGGAGGTGTTCTGGAATATTACCGCTGGCGCGAAAGAAGATCGGTATTACGAAATCCTTCATGATAGCTCTGTCTTCCAGGATTCTCGTACCGTTGGTCAGAAGAAGGCCATTGTTAAGTTCCTCGAGAAGGCTGCGAGGTAGCATAAGAAAAATAATGTTTAGGAGGAGGTCTCTAGGGACCTCCTCTTATTTTTTTAAATTTTGTTGCATAAAAATATTCACTTATGTTAAAATGAGAAAGCAGAGGAGATGTAGTAAATGAAAATAGAAAAGAATGCATCACTACTTTTAGGAGATACTGAAGTATCTGACATATTTATAAACGAATATTTAACAGAAGCAGATGGCGACTTTGTTAAGGTTTATTTATATTGTCTTTTTTTAGCTAAGCATAATAAAGACATAGCTTTAGTGGATTTATCTAAAAAAACAGGTTTGCAATTAGATAGAGTAAAAGCCGCTATTGAGTATTTTAATAAAGTTGGAATTACTATTCCTACAGAACGTGGAATAATATTATGCGATTTAAAAGAAAAAGAAGTAAATAGGCTTTATACTCCTAAACTTTCTACCTCTCCTGAAGATGCGGTTGAAAAGCTTAATAGGAATCAAAAACGCACGTCTGTTATAAATGCTATAAATAATGCATTTTTCCAAGGTATAATGAGCCCTGCATGGTATAACGATATTGCTACTATTTTTGACAAATATAATTTTGATGAAGAGGTTGTATATTCTTTATTTAATTATTGTTACGACAAACGTGCTCTTCATAAAAATTATTTGTTTACCGTTGCAGAAGCTTGGGGGTTAAATAAAATACAGACAATGAGTGATTTGGATGTATATTACCAAAAGTATGAAAAATGTAATAAGTTAAAAAAATCTATTAGCAAAAAACTTGGAATAACTAGAAAACTTACTGAGTATGAGGAAGCTTATGTAGATCAGTGGTGTATTGAATTTGGATATGACATGGATATTATAGAGGTAGCTTTAAAGAAAACTACTTCTAAAACAAATCCTAGTTTTGAATATATTAATAAGATTATTTGTTCATGGTCTGAAAAAGGACTTAAGAGTAAAGATGAAATCTTAAAATATATTGAACAAACAAAAACTAAAAATGAGTTTATAAAAAATAATAAAACTGCTACTAGTGCGTATGTTAATCCTGAACAAAAGGAGTTTAATGATTTAGATAAATTTTACGCTAATTAGTTAGGAGATGGTTATATGCAAAGTATTTATACTAAAATTCAACAAGAATATGAAAATAATAGAAATAGCGCATTACAAGAGGTTGAAAAGAAAAAAGAAGAGTTATATAAAAAAGAACCAAAACTTTTAGAGATAGATGAGAAAATAAAAAAAATAGGAATGGAAATGAGTAAGTCAATAATTTTTATTGATGATGATACTAAACGTGAAAGTACTGTTAAAGCTTTAAATTCTCAAATCGATGCTTTAAAAGACGAAAAAAATAAACTGTTAAAAAAATTAAAATTACCAGAGGATTATTTAGTACCTAATTTTAAGTGTAAAATCTGTGAAGATACTGGTATTGTAGGTAGTATAACTGGCTCAAAAAGCTGTTCTTGTTTTAGACAAAAATTAATAGATTATACATATAATCAAGCTCAAATTTATAATATAGATAAAGAGAATTTTGATACTTTTGATGAAAATGTTTTTTCGGATAAAGTAGATGAAAAGGCATATAATAGCAAGAAGTCTCCAAGAGAGAATATATTAGTTATTAAAGGAATAGCGCAAAATTTTGTTGAAAATTTTGATGATAAAAATACAAAAAATTTAATGTTTACAGGTGGAACTGGGTTAGGAAAAACGTTTTTAAGTAACTGTATTGCTAAAGCGGTATTAGATAAAGGAAAAACTGTATTATATCAAACTTCTGGAAGACTCATGGACTTGATTATGGATTATCGTAAGGGAGATAATGAGAATTTTGATGAAACTCAATACGAGGAATTATTTAATGTAGATTTACTTATTATAGATGATTTAGGAACTGAAAATATGACTGAGGCAAGAAGATCGGAATTATTTAATATTTTAAATACAAGATTATTAAAGTCTTCAAAGAAACACACAAAAACTTTAATATCTACGAATAAGGATTTAAAAGAACTAGTTAATTATTATGACCAAAGAATCGTTTCTAGAATTTTAGGAAATTTTGAAGTTTGTAGATTTTTTGGAACGGATTTAAGATTATCTAATAGAAAGTAACAAAAAAGAAGACATAATAATATTATGTTAATGTAGTGTAAGAATTTAAACTCTTTGCTATCATTAACGGGTGACTATTGCTAAATGAAGTAAAGATGAATTTACTTTATTGTTGGCAATAGTTTTATTTTTGCACTAAAAATTGTACGTAAAAGGGTGAAAATAATGATTATTGTACAAAAATATGGAGGAAGTTCTGTTGCGGATAATGACAAATTATATAAAGTGGCAAAAAAAATACAAAAAACTGTAAATGCCGGAAATAACGTAGTAGTCGTTGTATCAGCGCAAGGAAAAACTACAGATTTACTTATGAATATGGCTAATTCAATAGATAAAAAATGTTCGCCTCGAGAGATGGATATGCTTCTAGCTACTGGAGAGCAACAATCTATAGCACTACTTACTATGATGCTTAATCATATTGGTGTACCTGCGATATCGCTTACTGGCGAACAGGCAGGCATTTTTACTATTGGAGAACATATGAATGCGAGAATAGATGAAATTAGACCTTTTAGAATTTTTAATGAATTGGAAAAGGGAAAAGTAGTGGTTGTGGCTGGATTTCAAGGAATAGATGAAGAAGACGATGTAAATACGTTAGGTCGTGGAGGCTCTGATACTACTGCAGTTGCATTAGCTTATGCACTTTCAGCAGAAAGATGTGACATATATAGTGATGTTGATGGGGTATATACAGCGGATCCACGAGTAGTAAAAAATGCGGTAAAAATAGAAAATATAAGTTATGATACTATGTTAGAACTTGCAAGTTTAGGTGCTAAAGTATTGAACAATAGAGCTGTTGAATTAGCGAAAAAGTATGAAGTAAAACTTACTTCTAGAGGAAGTTTTAGTGAAGAGGAGGGAACGAAAATAGCAAGGAATAGTTTAGAAAATGCGAGTGTAACTGGTTTTACGGCAGATAAAACTGTGGCAATAGTTACGGTATTTAATATTAATGGTAGTTATGATATTTTTGCAAGGTTAGCAGAAAAAGGGGTTCAGGTCGATATTGTTGGGCAAAGTATAGATTTAGAAGAGGTAACTTTTACAATAAAATCATCAGATATTGATAAAGTAAAAGAATGTATTGGAAATAGATATGATATGGATATTTTAGATAACTATGGAAAAGTTTCTGTTGTGGGAAGTGGTATGATAAATAAAACAGAGATGGTTAAACAAATATATGAAGCACTATATGAAAGTAAAGTCCCAATAAAACTTATAAGTAGTTCAGAAATAAAATTTTCTGTTATTGTAGATGAAAAATATGTGGATATTGCACTAAATGCAATGCATAACAAAGTATTTAATAATTAATTGACATTTTTTAGTGAATATAGTAAAATAATAAATGGATTAACATAATGTGTTTCGTGGAAGGGCGAGGAAGTACAACAGGAAGGATAAGGATGTATATGAATAGGGTTGTTGAACATAGGACAGGAGGCTATGAAGTGGAAGAAGCAAAATTCTTTGATACCTTTTTCTTAATGGGTTTGCCCGAAAGAGAAAAGGTTGGAGAGTGGCTGGAACTGACCTGTGCAGAAACGGAAGCACAGGAAGAATTCCTTAACCGTGTTGAGGCGGCTCTTGAGGTGATTGATTACGACTACTATGTCGCCACCATGGAGCCGGCTATTCAAAACGGAGGGATTTCTTATTCCAAGGGAGCCCAGGTAGCAACCGGTTTTACCGGAAGGCAGTGGATGAAGAAAGCGGGAGCGTATTTTATTTCGAATTCGTGGCGCTCCAATCTGGCAATGCTCGAAGAGGGAGACTTATTCAAAGCGTATCGGGTGGCCATGGGCTATTGGACGCTTGAAGAAATCTGCGATAATTCCTCTGGGTTGGGTAACTACTGGTCCAGGGAGAAGAAGAATGGTCTGTTGTCTGCCGGCCAAACGGAATCCGGCGGTTTTCCGGACGGAGTCGGAAACACCTTCGAAATCTACCGGGATAAAGGCGGAATTGCCTTGGTTGGCGGGTGCTATCTCAGCATGGGCGATATGAGGCCCGTAACCCAGGCACTCCGGTTCTATCCTGATGCTGTCAGCCAGCACGGAAGAGGCGTGCTGGTGATCAAGCAAGACTAAAAATTGGGCGTCAAGCTTCGGCTTGGCGTCCTCTTTCTTTTAAATAATATTTGATAAAGTTTTTTATTCATGGTAAAATTAAGTATATTTGTTGAAAGAGGTAAAAATATGAATGGAAATTTATACTTGGTTTCTACACCAATAGGAAATTTAGAAGATATTACTTTAAGAGCAATTAGAATATTAAAAGAAGTGGACGTTATAGCGGCTGAAGATACCCGCCAAACGTTAAAACTCCTTAATCATTTTGATATAAATAAACCGCTTACAAGTTTTTTTAGGCATAACGAGAATAAAAAGGGAGAATATATAATATCTCTATTAAAAGAAGGAAAAAATATTGCGCTAGTCTCTGATGCTGGAACTCCTGCAATTTCTGATCCAGGAGAAGAACTTGTAAGTTTAGCTATAGAAGAAGGAATTACAGTTATTCCCGTACCAGGACCAGTTGCAGCCACATCTGGTTTAATAATTTCTGGCTTACCAACTGGGCGATTTACTTTTGAAGGTTTTTTACCTATGAATAAGAAAAATCGTAAAGATAGACTGGAAAGTTTAGAGCAAGAACAGCGTACAATGATTTTTTATGAAGCACCTCATAAATTAAAAAGTACATTAAAGGATATGAGAGAATTTTTGGGAAATAGAAAAATTGCTTTAGCGCGTGAAATGACTAAAATTCATGAAGAGGTAATTAGAACTACCTTAGATGAGGCAATTATAAAATATGAAGAAGAAAATCCTAAAGGAGAGTTTGTTTTAATTGTAGATGGATATGACGGAAAAACAGAAAAAGATGTTTTTTGGAAAGATCTTACGATACAAGAGCACTATGATTATTATCTAGCTCAAGGAGAAGATAGAATGAATGCGACTAAAAAAGTTGCAAAAGATAGAGGAGTTTCAAAAAGAGATATTTATGGAGAACTTAATTCTTAAAAAAGGTGGAATTTTGTATGAAATCAAGTAGAAATAAAACTATAAATATTTCCTTAAAGGATGGAAAAGGGTACTTAAATAGATGTATCAAATGGAATAATAAATTAAGTTTTGATGATATAAAAAATAAAATAATAGTTGGAGATACTTTTAAGGTTAGTCCTAAACTTCCTAAAGGAATAGTCGACCTTATGATAGTAGATCCACCATATAACTTAAGGAAAAATTATAATGGAAATGTTTTTAAAAAGACTAATAGAGAAGAATATAGAAAATTTACTAAAGCTTGGATAGAAGCAACTTTACCATTACTTAAACCTAACGCTTCTATATATGTTTGCTGTGATTGGGAATCTAGTATGGTAATAGGCGATGTTTTAATGGAGTATTTTAACGTACGAAATAGAATTACATGGCAAAGAGAAAAAGGTAGAGGAGCAAAAACTAATTGGAAAAATGGTATGGAAGATATTTGGTTTTGCACTATGACTGATAATTATACATTTAATCTTGATGCCGTTAAAATAAGACGTAAAGTAGTTGCACCATATAGAGCTAATGGGAAACCAAAGGATTGGGAAGAAACTAACGACGGAAAAGTTAGAAATACATGTCCTTCTAATTTTTGGGACGATATCTCAATACCATACTGGTCTATGGCTGAAAATACAGCTCATCCTACTCAAAAACCTGAAAAATTATTAGCGAAGTTAATACTTGCAAGTTCTAATGAAGGTGATATAGTTTTTGACCCATTTAATGGCTCGGGTAGTACATCTGTTACGGCTAAAAAGTTAAATAGAAATTTTATTGGTATTGAACAAAATGAACAATATTGTGTTTGGGCGCAAAAACGTTTAGAAATGGCAGATAAAGATAATTCTATACAAGGATATACTAACGGAGTATTTTGGGAAAGAAATTCGTCGGCTGAGCAAAAAAATAGTAAAAAATGTTGAAAGTAGCTAGAAAAATATGTTAAAATTGATGTATAAATTTTGGGGAGGAATTATAATGAATAAAAAAATTTTAATTATTATAATTGCTGTTTTAGCTGTAATTGCACTTGGTCTAGGAATAGCAATTCTTGTTATGCCAGAGCCAGAAAAACCTGTAGAAATAATTCATTATGATAATAATAGATTAATAGAAACGTTGGGAATTACTAGACCTGATAAAAGGGTAGAAAGATTATTAGCTATAAAAACTTATGAAGGAAATCCTAATTTCAATGATATGCTAAAACTTGCTTTGGCAGGAAAATTAGAATATTATGAATTAGACCCAAAATCAGATAATTATATGCTAATAGTTCCTATGAATATAAACGGAAAGATGAGATTATATGACGTTCAATATAGTGATTATGATGAAGAATATCAATTAAAAACTGAAAATCCAGTTTTAAAATGCTATAATGGCGAAAGATTACCTCAAAATTATGCTTTATTGGTAAGATATACAAGACCAAGTA
>JAEEGH010010757.1_pt1 | contig 20910 bp, 17 predicted proteins | sample 9134181 | NCBI WGS metagenome assembly JAEEGH01 (sample SAMN16246544, study PRJNA631951) | gut metagenome | biome: gut microbiome; feature: rumen; material: DP-attached | host: Bos | place: Iran: Karaj | collected 2018-10
AAAACAGAAAGAGAAGAATCGCCATCCTTGGATCGACCGGCTCCATCGGCCGCCAGACCCTGGATGTGGTGCGGCAGCATCCGGACCTGTTCGAGGTCGAACTGATCACGGCCAACAACAGTTCCTCCACCCTGGTCGAGCAGGCGCTGGAGTTCGACGTCAACCACGTCGTCATCTGCAACGAAGCCAAGTACCGCGAAGTCGCCGACGCCCTGCAGGACCACGGCATCAAGGTCTTCGCCGGGATCCGTTCGGCCTGCGACCTGGTCACCTCGGACCGGGTGGATATCGTCGTCGCCGCGATGGTCGGGTTCAGCGGGCTGGAGCCCACGCTTTCGGCCATCCGTGCGGGCAAGATCATCGCCCTGGCCAACAAGGAGACCCTGGTCGCCGCCGGTTCCGTCGTGATGGCTGAAGCCCGCAAATATGACGCCCCCATCCTACCCGTGGATTCGGAGCATTCCGCGATCTTCCAATGTCTCCTCGGGGCCCAGGGGAATGCCCTCACGCGCATCCACCTGACGGCTTCCGGCGGCCCGTTCCGCACCTGGGAACGCAAGGACATCCTGGGCGCGACCAAGGCGGACGCCCTGCGGCATCCCAACTGGTCGATGGGCGCCAAGATCACCATCGATTCGGCCACGATGATGAACAAGGGCTTCGAGGTGATCGAGGCGCGCTGGCTCTTCGACACGCCCCAGGACCGTATCCACGTCGTGGTCCATCCCGAGTCGGTCATCCATTCGATGGTCGAGTTCGAAGACGGGGCCGTGATCGCCCAGCTGGGCTGCCCGGACATGCGGGAAGCCATCCAGTTCGCGATGGCGTTCCCGACCCGTCTGCCCCTGGACAACAAGAAACTGGATTTCGCCGCTCTCGGCGCCCTGACCTTCTTCGAACCGGACCTGCAGAAATTCCCTTGCCTGGGCCTGGCTTACGAGGCCATCGCCCGCGGCGGCAACATCCCCTGCGCGCTGAATGCGGCCAACGAAGTGGCGGTGGCGGCCTTCCTGCAGGACAAGATCGGCTTCTATGACATTTCCGCGGTGGTTTCCAAGTGCCTGGAAGGAACGGAATTTGTAGCAATTCCCTCGCTCGAGGACATCTTCGCGACCCATGAGGCGGTCACGGCTCGGGCTGGCGAATTGATATGGTAGCCCTGATCAAGACATTGCAGGTCATCCTGGCCCTGTCCGTGCTGATTGTTCTGCACGAGCTGGGCCATTTCACCTTTGCCAAGATCTTCGGCATCCGGGTGGAGAAATTCTTCCTCTTCTTCGATGTCAAGGGTGCCCGGATCTTCAGCAGCAAGAAGTCGAAATGGTTCACCCGTCTCTTCCCGAAGGCCGCCGAGGCCGAAACCGAATACGGCATCGGCTGGCTGCCCCTGGGCGGCTACTGCAAGATCGCCGGTATGGTGGACGAGTCCATGGACCTGGAGAGCCTGAAACGGGAACCGCAGCCCTGGGAGTTCCGGACGCATCCGGCCTGGCAGCGGCTGCTGGTGATGTTCGGCGGCGTGCTGTTCAACTTCATTTCCGCCATCATCTTCTTCACCTGCATCCTGGGCATCAACGGCGAGTCCTATATCGAGAATGAGGGCAACGCCGTCTATGTCAACGATTTGGCCTACGAGATGGGCTTCCGCACGGGCGACCGCATCTTGAAGTTCGACGATTATGTGCCTGAGAGTTTCTATTCGCTGCAGGCCGACCTGGCCCGGCGGGACGTCCGCAAGGCCACGGTCCTTCGCGGTACGGACACCGTCGAGATCTGGATCGACCGCTCGATGATCGGGCAGGTGCTTTCCACACCCGGGATGTTCGACCTGGCGATCCCGTTCGTCATCGATTCCATCCCGCCCGAGAGCCAGAATGCGGCCGCGGACCTGCGGCACGGCGACCGGGTGACGGCGGTGGACAGCGTGGAAACGGTCTTTGCGCAGGACGCCAAGGCCCTGCTGGCCGCCAAGTCCGGTTCGGAGGCCCTCCTGACGATGGACCGCGAAGGCGAGTCGATGGAGGTCAGCGTGGCGGTGGACAGCTTGGGACGCATCGGCGTGTATATGATGGTGCCGGGCATCAAGACCAAGAAATACAACGGCCTCTCGGTCATCCCGGCGGGCTTCAAATACACCTTCACCACCCTCCGCGATTACCTGCGGGACCTGCGCCTCGTGGCGACGCCCAGCACGCAGGCCTACAAGTCGGTGGGCAGCTTCATCGCCATCGGGCAGGCCTTCCCGGGCCGCTGGGACTGGCTGCAGTTCCTCTATCTGCTCGGGCTGCTGTCGGTGATGCTGGGCGTGATGAACCTCATTCCCATCCCCGGACTGGACGGCGGACACATCCTGATCACGCTCTTCGAGATGCTGACGGGACGCAAGCCGTCCGACAAGTTCCTTGCCGTCGCGCAGATGATAGGCATGGTCCTGTTGCTGGCCCTGATGATGCTGGCCTTCGGCAACGATATCGGAAGACTGATCAAGTAAACAACTGAATATGAAAAAGATGGCCCTCTTTGCCGCCTTGGTGCTGACCCTCGTGTCCTGCGGCAACAAATCGACCAAGAAACTCCTCCCGTCCGTCAGCGGCAAGGCCGGCGAAATCCTCGTCGTGATGGACAAGACCCCCTGGGAAGGGGAGCCCGGCAATGCGGTCCGGGAGCTCCTGGCCTGCGACTGCCCCTACCTGGCGACGCGCGAACCCCTGTATTCGCTGGTCAACGTGGTCCCGTCCAATTTTGTGAACCTCTTCCAGGTCCACCGCAACCTCGTCATCTATGAGATCGACCCGCAGGTGCAGCAGGAAGGCGTCCAGTACCTGAATGACATCTGGGCGCGCCCCCAGTGCGTGGTCAAAGTCAGCGCCGTCAGCGACGAGCGGGCGGTCGAGATCACCAAGGAGAACGGGGAAGTGATCTCCGAGGCCATCGAGCAGGCGGAGCGCAACCGCGTCATCGCCAACACGCGGCTCTACGAGGAAGCTTCCATCTTCCCGCAGGTGGCGGAAGTGATCGGTGGCTCGCCCCATTTCCCTTCCGGCTACAAGCTGAAGAAGAAGACGACGGACTTCGTCTGGGTGGGCGACGAGAAGATGTATGTCTACCAGGACGTCTTCGTCTACAAGTATCCCGCGAAGGGCGACGAATCGGACTTCACCCTGGAGAACATCATCGCCAACCGCAACCGCGTCCTCCAGCAGAACGTGCCCGGCATGCTCGACAACACTTACATGACCACGGGCGAGTTCATCCCGCCGACCCTGCGTTTCGTCAAATACAAGAAATTCAATTTCGCCCAGGTGCGCGGCTACTGGGAGGTCTACAACGACTTCATGGGCGGACCTTTCGTATCCCATTCCTTCTACTCTCCGGACGGCAAGGAAATCGTGGTCGCAGAGGCCTTCGTCTATGCCCCGAGATACGATAAACGCCAGTATTTGAGGCAGGTGGAATCGCTGCTGTACTCCTTCGAATGGAAAGGGACGGGGGAATAAAAAATATTTTGTCTTGTAAAAATAAATATATACCTTTGCAGTCCCAAAATACGCGGTGGGTTCGTATAACGGCTAGTACTCGGGATTTTCATTCCCGCAATAGGAGTTCGATTCTCCTACCCACTACCAGAATATAAAAAACAAAAATAATGGCAAACAACGCATCTGCAGAGAAGTGCATTCGCCAGAGCGAAAGGCACAGATTGCATAACAAGTATTATGCAAAGAGTACGAGGAACGCTATCCGCGCCCTCAGGAACACAACCGACAAAGAGGCCGCCGTCACCGCCGCCCCCAAGGTGTACGCGATGATCGACAAGCTCGCGAAAATGGGCCTGATCCACAAGAACAAGGCTTCCAACCTCAAGAGCGGCCTCGCTGTTTACATCAACAAGCTGTAAGATTGAGGAGCTGCCTCCGCGGCAGCTTCTTTTCGGGATGTAGCGCAGTTGGCTAGCGTGCCACGTTCGGGACGTGGAGGTCGTCCGTTCGAGTCGGATCATCCCGACCTTTTGACCCAAAAGTCACCAGGCTTTTGGGTCTTTTTTATCGAATAATTGATTATATTTGTTATCCGATAAAATACGTTCGAGATGTCTCTTCCCTTACAATTGGTCATCCGTCTGCTGGCAGCCGTCCTGCTGGGCGCGCTCATCGGCTATGAGCGGGAGCTCCGTGCCAAGAATGCCGGCGTGCGGACGCATATCATGGTTGCGCTGGGCGCCGCCCTGTTCATGATCATTTCCCAATACGGATTCCCGGGCGCCGACAAGTTCGATGCCGCCCGCATCGCCGCCGGCGTCGTGACCGGCATCGGTTTCATCGGCGGCGGCATCATCATGAAGCGCAAGCATGATGTCAGCGGCCTGACGACGGCGGCTTCCCTCTGGGTGACGGGCGCCGTCGGCCTGAGTGCCGGCTGCGGAATGTACGAGGTGGCCATCCTCTCGACCGTGCTGGTCCTGGCCTGTCTGGAAGCGCTCAGTATCTTTTCCTTCAAGCTCGGCGGCAAGGAAATGGTGGCCGTGCTTTCCGCCTCCGAATCGGCTGCGCTGACCGAGGCAGTCAAGATCCTGGGAAAACAGGTCAAGGAGGTTTCCTTCGCACGCAAGCCGGAGGGCTTCGAAGCGGAGGTGTCCCTGTACGTGCCGAAAAAGGAATCGATCCTGGATGTGCTCACGCGCCTGACCGCCCTCCCGGGGGTACAGGTCGAAAGTCTGGAGTAGCCTATGAGAAGGTTTTTCCTGGTTGTGCTGTGTGCCCTGGCGGCCGGGTCCGCCGGTGCGCGGGTGCAGCTTTCGCCGCTCTTTACGGACAACATGGTGCTTCAGCAGGAAGCGCAGGTGCCCGTCTGGGGCAAAGCCTCGCCCGGTGCCGCTGTCAGCGTCACCCCGTCCTGGAACGGGAAGGCCGTGCGTACGGTCGCGGATGCTTCCGGCTGCTGGCAGGTGCGTCTCGCCACGCCGAAAGGCAGTTTCAAGAAATATACGCTCACGGTCTCCGACGGCGAGCCCGTGGTCTTGCAGAATGTCGCCGTCGGTGAAGTCTGGCTGGCTTCGGGCCAGTCCAACATGGAGCGGACCTTCGGGCACGAACGTTACGATGAATTTTTCAAAGAGGAGGTTGCGGGCGCTTCCGACTGGGCCGACATACGCATGCTGACCGTTTCCCGGGCGACCGGGATGGTCCCGCACACATCTTTCGAGGCCGAGGGCGGCGGCTGGGAACTGTCTTCCCCCGCAACGCTCCCGCATTTCTCTTCCGTCGGCTGGTTCTTCGGCCGGCGCATCCTGCAGGAGCTGAAGGTGCCCGTCGGCATCCTCCACACCAGCTGGGGCGGCACCATCATCGAGGCCTGGATGAGCGAGGAGGCCCTGAAGGGCTATCCCGAGATGCGGGAGCCGCTCGCCCTGGTCCGTTCGCTTCCGGACGCAGTATCCGAACGGGACGCGGTGTTCGAAGAGCAGATCGACGCCTTCATGAAGCGGGCGACCGCTTCAGACCTGGGTACGAGCGGCGGCGTGGCCGTCTGGGCCCAGCCCGGCTTCAACGACAGCGCCTGGCGGACCATCGTCCTCCCGCGCGCCGTCCAGCAGCTCTGGCCGGCGACCAACGGCATCTTCTGGTTCCGCAAGGAGGTTGAAGTCCCCGCGGAATGGGCCGGAAAGGACCTGACCCTCAGCCTGGGGCCGGTCGACGATTTCGATGAGACATATTGGAATGGGGAGTTGGTGGGCTTCGGCCGCCTCTGGAGCAAGCCCCGCGTCTATACCATCCCCGCCCGCCTGGTGCGCGGCGGCAAGGCCGTGATCTGCGTGCGCAACGTGGACGACCACGGCAACGGGGGACTGTACGGGAAGGCGGATTTGCTGTATCTGGAAGGCCCCGACGGCCGCCGGATCCGCCTGGATAACGAATGGAAGGTGGCTCTGTCCGTTTCCTTCGACGGGATTCCGCGTTCCGCCGCCCGCGAGCCCAACCTCGCGACGGTGCTCTACAACGGGATGCTCCGTCCGCTGGCACCCTACGCCATCAAGGGTGCGATCTGGTACCAGGGCGAGTCCAACGCCGACAAGGCGTACCGCTACCGCGACCTGATGGCGGACATGGTCCTCGACTGGCGCGCCCTGTGGGGGTATGATTTCCCCTTCTACATCACCCAGCTGGCCGGATTCCGGCCGGTCAAGCGGGTCGCGGGAGACGACGACTGGGCGGAGCTGCGCGAGGCGCAGACGCTCGCTACGCAGGTGGTGGACAAGGTCGGCATGGCCTGCATCATCGACTGGGGCGAGGCCGACGACATTCACCCCGTGCACAAACAGGAAGTAGGGGAGCGGCTTGCCCGTCTGGCCCTGGCCCGCGATTATGGCCGGAAGGTGGTCTGCGACGGGCCCAAGTTCGCCTCCTATACGATAGGCGCCGGCACCGTGCGCGTCCGCTTCAGCGATGTGGCGGGCGGCCTGCAAGTCCTGCCTTCCGGCGACTACGCCGGGCTGCGCTACGGAAGCGCCGGGATGGACTTCGAGCTGGTGAAGAAAGCCGAGTCCGGCGAACTCTGCGGCTTCCAGATCGCCGGCGCAGACCGCGTCTGGTACTGGGCCCGGGCCACGATCGACGGCGATTCCGTCGTTGTTTCCAGCCCCGAAGTGCCCCATCCGGTCGCAGTCCGTTACGCCTGGGGCGCCAACCCCGTCTGCAACCTCTTCAACTCCGAAGGCCTGCCCGCCTGGCCCTTCCGTACCGACGACTGGCCGGGTCTCACTTACGGTAAACTCTGACGAATCATATATCAAAACTATAATCAAAGAAACACTATGGCAACTTATCCTAAAATCGGTATTCGCCCCACCATCGACGGACGTCAGGGCGGGGTGCGTGAAGCACTGGAAGAAAAAACGATGGCCCTGGCCCACGCCGTGGCGGACCTGATCTCTTCGAACGTGCGCAACGGCGACGGCAGCCCCGTCGAGTGCGTCATCGCGGACAGCACCATCGGCCGCGTCGCCGAGGCGGCGGCCTGCGAGGAGAAATTCACCCGCGAGGGGGTCGGCAGCACCATTACGGTGACTTCCTGCTGGTGCTACGGCTCCGAGACGATGGACATGAATCCCCATTGGCCGAAGGCCGTGTGGGGCTTCAACGGCACGGAGCGCCCGGGCGCGGTGTATCTCGCCGCCGTCCTGGCCGCCCACGCGCAGAAGGGCCTGCCCGCATTCGGCATCTACGGCCACGACGTCCAGGACCTGAATGACAACACCATTCCCGCCGACGTGGCGGAGAAGATCCTGCGCTTCGCCCGCGCCGCCCAGGCGGCTGCCACGATGCGGGGCAAGAGCTACCTGTCGATGGGCAATACCTGCATGGGCATCGCCGGTTCCATCGTGGACGCCGACTTCTTGCAGAAGTACCTCGGCATGCGCGCCGAGTATGTCTCGCTGGTCGAGATCCTGCGCCGCGTGGACTTCGGCATCTATGATCCCGAAGAGTTCAAGAAGGCGATGGCGTGGGTCGAGAAGTACTGCAAGCCGCAGGAAGGCCACGACTACAACGAGGACCGTCCGCTCTTCCCGGGTACCCCGATGACCACCTTCAACGGCAAGGGCAAAGGCAAGAACCGCGCGGAGAAGGACGCCGACTGGGAGTTCACGGTCAAGAACATGATGATCATCCGCGACTTGATGTACGGCAACCCGAAGCTCCTTGAGCTGGGTTACAAGGAAGAAGCCCTCGGCCACAATGCGATCGCGGGCGGCGTCCAGGGCCAGCGCCAGTGGACCGACTACAAGCCCAATTTCGACTTCCCCGAGTCCCTGATGTGCTCCTCCTTCGACTGGAACGGCATCCGCGAGCCTTACATCCTGGCGACCGAGAATGACGCGATGAACGGCCTGGCGATGCTCTTCGGCCACCTGCTGTCCAACCGCGGCATGATGTTCAGCGACGTGCGCACCTACTGGAGCCCCGAGGCGGTCAAGCGCGTGACGGGCGAGGCCCCCGAAGGCCTGGCGGCCGGCGGGTTCATCCACCTGATCAACTCCGGCGCCACGACGCTCGACGCCACCGGCGCGATGTGCGACGCCCAGGGCGGCCCGACGATCAAGGAGCCCTGGAACATGGACCAGACCGACGTGGAAGCCTGCCTGAAGGCGACCAACTGGATGCCGGCGGACCGCGACTACTTCCGCGGCGGCGGCTACAGCGCCCACTTCGTGACCCGCGGCGGCATGCCGATGACCATGCTGCGTCTCAATCTCGTCGACGGTCTCGGCCCCGTGCTGCAGATCGCGGAAGGCTGGACGGCCGAACTGCCGAAGCACATGCACGACATCCTCGACAAGCGCACCGACCCGACCTGGCCGACGACCTGGTTCGTCCCGCGCCTGGATCCGGCGAAGGACTGCTTCAAGGACGTCTACAGCGTGATGAACAACTGGGGCGCCAACCACGGAGCCATCTCCTACGGCCACATCGGCGCGGACCTGATCACCCTCGCTTCGGTGCTGCGCATCCCCGTGTGCATGCACAACGTCCCCGAGGAGAAGATCTTCCGCCCGGCGGCGTGGAACGCCTTCGGCATGGACAAGGAAGGCGCCGACTACCGCGCCTGCGCTAACTTCGGACCGCTGTACAAGTAATGGAAAAGTCTTCGAAACTGGTGGAACGGCAGTATCTGCTGCCGTTCATCCTCATCACTTCGCTCTTCGCCCTCTGGGGCTTCGCGAACGACATCACCAACCCGATGGTGGCGGGCTTCCAGACGATCATGGAGCTGTCCGCCGCCAAGGCGTCGCTGATCCAGTTCGCCTTCTATGGCGGCTACGCGACGATGGCGGTGCCCGCGGCGCTCTTCATCCGGCGCTACAGCTACAAGAGCGGCATCCTGCTGGGCCTGGCGCTGTATGCGATCGGGGCGTTCCTCTTCATTCCGGCGGCGGCGCGGCAGAGTTTCACCTTCTTCTGTTTCTCGCTGTACATCCTGACCTTCGGCTTGGCTTTCCTGGAGACGACGGCCAACCCGTTCATCCTTTCGCTGGGCACCAAGGAGACGTCTACGCGCCGGCTCAACCTGTCGCAGTCCTTCAACCCGATGGGCTCGCTGACCGGCATGGCGGTGGCGTCCTGGGTGGTGCTGCCGAGCCTGCTGAGCGACCGCTGCCGCGATGCATCCGGCAAGCTGATCTTCGACACGCTGCCCGAGGCTGAGAAGGCCGCGATGCGCGTACACGACCTGGCGGCGATCCGCAACGCCTACGTGGCGCTGGGCGTCGTCGTGCTGGTGGTGCTGGTGGTCATCGCGCTGACCCGGATGCCGAAGACGGCGGGAACGGGCGTGAAGACGAAAGGCACGCTGGGCCGCCTGTGGCACAATGTTTCCTACCGGGAGGGCGTGCTGGCGCAGGTCTTCTACGTGGGCGCGCAGATCATGGTCTGGACCTTCATCATCCAGTATGCCGACAACCTGGGCATCAACAAGGCCACGGCGCAGAAGTACAACATCATCGCGATGGCGATGTTCCTGTGCTTCCGGTTCATCGCGACCTTCCTGATGAAGTATGTCAATTCACGGAAGCTCCTGGCTATCTTCGGGGCGCTGGCGGCCGTCTGTACGGTGGGCGCCATCGTGTTCGTCGGTCCGCTGGGCTTGGGCTGCCTGGTGGCGATCAGCGCCTTCATGTCGCTGATGTTCCCGACGATCTACGGCATTGCGCTGGAAGATGTGGCTCCGGAGGACAGTCAGCTGGGCGCGGCATTCCTGGTGATGGCGATCGTGGGCGGCGCGCTGCTGCCGCCGCTCCAAGGTTCGATCATCGACTTGGGGACCGTGGCCGGGCATCCGGCGGTCAACGTCAGTTTCTGCCTGCCGCTGATCTGCTTCATCGCCGTGATGACCTTCGGCTGGCGCTGCTACCGGCGGATGTCAGTTCAGAAGAGCGCGTAGACGACGGAGCGCGGGTTCCGGTCCGTGCTCGGTGATTTCTTCGTAGTTGAAGGCGGCGATGGCCGCCTTCAGCGTTTCCAGCTGGCGGGACTTTGCGGGATCGGCGGCCCACTCAGAGAGGAGCAGCCGGGCCTTCTCGTAGTCCTGCAGGCCTTCGACGAACTTCTCGAAACGGACCGAAGTGCGGCCTTCCGGATAGACCATGTAGGTGTCGCCGGCGGCCCAGCTGCGGAAGCGGGCGTCGTGCTCCGGATCCCGGGTCCAGCTATTGAAAGCCCAGCGCAGGTATCCGTCCGTGCCCTTTTGCAGGGCGATGAGGGCCAGCCAGCAGGCCTCGACGGGCTGGGAGGCGATGAAGGTGTTGGGATAGCCTTCCGCGCAGCAGGTATAATAGGTCGATACCTTACCCTCGGCGCGCCGGCGCTCGATGACATCTTCCGGCCAGGCCTCGCGGAAGCCCAGGCAGAGGTCGTCGATCTCGTCGGCGACGGAAGCGTGGTAGTTGCCCGCCAGGGCGACCTTCATCTCGGGCTCGTACTTGTGGATGACGGCCAGGGCGTTGCGCATGCCCTCTTCGCCGCGTTCGTCCATCGCGATTCGCGTCTTCTCGAACCAGCCTTTGGCCCGCAGGTGGCGGGAGAAATCCAGGATGAAACTGCCCCAGTAGTTCTCGTACTCGGGGGTGCCGGGCGCGGCCTTGATTTCGGCGGGCAGGCCGGTGGCCTGGTCGAAGTAGTCGAAGGTCAGGGCCCAGGGGATCAGGGTGTAGCAGTTGATCTGGCCGTCGATGCCGAGCCCCATCATGAATTCCACCCAGCGGTCGAATACGGTGTAGTCATAGAGCCAGGTCCCGTCCGCGCGCAGGATCTTGGTCACCATGGAGCCGAACGGGTCTTCGGTCTGTCCGTTCCAGGGGCGGTTCATGATCGTGGCGGTGATGACTTTCTGCCCGGCGCGGGCGAGGTGCTCCATCACGGGACGCATGGCCGCGAAATGCTCGGGGCTCCAGAGGCGGACGCCCGCGATGCGCGCGACCGTGTAGGGATTCTGCCAGAGATCGAGGTGGAAGGGACGCTCCGCGGGAGGCGTGAGGGTCCTGGTCTCAATGGTCAAGGAATAGGGGAGTGTCCATCGGCGCTCGCCGGCGACCAGCGTCAGGGAACCTTTGTAGCGCCCCGGAGCCGCATCCGCAGGGACGTCGATGCTGAGCCAGACGGGCTGGACGAAGTTGGCCGGGACGTCCACGCTTTCGTAGCGCCCGATCAGGTCCGCCTCGCGGATCGCTTTCCAATTGATCGTATCGCGCTTTCCGCACTGGCCATACTGGTCGGCCAACCGGTCACCGGTGACGTAGGAGACAAAGGAAGCCTTCAAGGCAGAAGCCGGCAGAACGGCCTTCCCGCAGCGCAGGGAGCTGGTTTCCACGGTCACGCCGGACAGGGCCTCCGGACTCCAGACCAGCGCCATCGCGTTCACCCTTTCGCCGCGCCACGCGGCAAAGGGGAAGGCGGCTTTTTCGAAGGCGGGCTTTTCGGCGGCAGGGTAGTGCCGGCCGCTGTCGCCCCAGCCGAAGACAACGGCATTCTTGGCTTGTCCCGTCAGGGGAAGCAGGGCAAGCAGGATCAGGGAAAGGATTCGTTTCATCGTTGGTAAAGGATATGTCCGTCGCAGATCACGCCCGCGATGCAGGAGGAATCGGCAGAATAGACGAAATTGGAGATGAGGTTGTGGCAGGGCTGCATTTTCACGTTCTCCAGGTCCACCAGGATGCAGTCCGCCAGCTTGCCCTCGGCGATGACGCCCGCGTCGATCCCGAAGGCTTCGGCGCCGCAGCGGGTCGCCCAGTCGAAGACCTGCGAAGCGGGCAGCAGCTGCGGGTCGCCCCCCACTTTGGCGAGCAGGGCGGCGAATTTCATCGCCTCGCGCAGGTCCAGGTTGTTGCTGGAGGAGGCGCCGTCGGTGCCCAGGGTGATGCGGCAGCCCGCCTTGATCAGGCGTGCGTAGGGGAAGATGCCGGAGCCCAGTTTCATGTTGGAGCAGGGGCAGTGGGAGATCGTCACTTGCCGCTCGGCGAGCAGGTCAGCCTCCTCGTCGTTGACGTGCACGCAGTGCGCGACGACCGTATTCGGCCCCAGCAGGCCCAGCGAATCCAGGTAGGCCACCGGCCGCATCCCGTGGTCCCGGATGCAGTTTTCCTCCTCCGTGCGGGTCTCTGCGAGGTGCGTATGGAGGATCAGGCCGTTCTCGCGGGCGAACTGTGCCGTCCATTTCAGCAATTCCGGGCCGACGGTATAGAGCGCGTGCGGGGTCACGGCCCACTGGATGCGCCCGCCGGTGGGATCCTGCCATTCCTTCAGGAAGTCGAATTCCTCCTCCGTCATGGAGAGCGGATGCCCTTCCAGGATGGTCAGGCCGATGCAGGCCCGCAGTCCGCTCCGGACGACCGCGTCGACGGCCTCCCGGATGCCGAAATACATCTCGTTGCAGAACACGGTGCCGGTCTGGACCATCTCCCGGACGGCGATCTCATAGCCCTGGCGGATATCCTCGCTGCCGAATTCGGCCTCCTTGGGCCAGACATAGTCGTGCAGCCAGGTCTCCAGCGGCGTGTCGTCCCCGTAGCCGCGCAGGAGCGTCATCGGAGCGTGCGTATGCGTGTTGTACAGGCCGGGCAGGAGCGCCTTGCCGCTGCCGTCGAGGACGGTTTCGGCTACGGCACCCTCAGCGGCGTCCAGACACTTGAAACGCTTCCCCTCGATGAGGACGTTACGCTTGGTGCCGTCCAGCAGGACCTCTTTGATCAGGATGCTTCCCATGGGATTGAAATCTTTTGCAAGATAGCAATTTTTCCGGCAACTTGAGCCGGGTCCTACTCATTCTGTGACGTCCATGGCGTGAAGAATCCGGGGGAGATGACAAGGGTCCCGTCTTTCTTGAAATGGTAGTCGCTGATATGGGTGATGCGGGGCTGGATCCGTCCCGGCGCATAGTGGGAATGGAACACGATGCGTCCCTTACCCTTGGCATCGCGGAAAAAGGCATGGTGGCCGACGCCCTCCAGTCCGCCGACACATTGGCAGATGGGGTTGCCCTCATATTTGGTCCAGGGACCGGCAGGGGAGGAAGCAGTGGCATAGCCGATCCCGTATTGGGGTGATCTATAGTCATTTGCGGAATAGGTCAAGTAATACAAGCCATCATGATAAAGCACAAAGGGTCCCTCATTGACGGTAGGCCAGACTTTTTCCCATTCCTGGTCCATCTCCAGACATTTCTTTTCGGTGCCTGGCTTGATATGCATCAGGTCGTCTTCGAGACGGGCCGACCAGACCTGGTTGCCGTGGTTGAACTTGACGAAGAAAAGCCAGGGTTTTCCATCTTTGTCAAAGAAAAGGCTGTTGTCGATTGCGCCAAATGGTACGATGGGCTCTTGGACGGCTTGGACGAAAGGACCGGTCGGGGAATCAGCCGTCGCGACGCAGATGCGCTCTTCCGCGGAATAGTACATGTAGTACTTGTCGCCGACGTGATAGACCTCCGGCGCCCAGAACCATTTCTCGCCATACGAATCTTTCTTGTGCAGCGCCAGTTCCGGTTTCCGGTGCCAGCTTTGCAGGTCCCGGGATACATATACGGCAATCCCGTTGGCCGCGCCGGTCCCGTAGAGGTAATAGGCGCCGTCATCATAAAGGATGAAGGGATCGGCGACAGGCAGGGAAAGGGCGTCGGCAGGACGTTCCGCGAGCATGGCTCCGGTGGAACAGGAGAGTGTGGACAGGATGACTGTCAGAAGGACTGCGAAACAACAATTTCTCATGATGCGGGGTTGAAAGTAGGAACAAATATAATAATAATGCGTATTTTCGTAAAAAAGACAAGGGTATGCGAAATGATTCGGTGATCAATAATGCCGGCCTTATTTGCCTGGTATTCCTTCTGCTGTCGTTTTCTCTGTCGGGTTGCGGCAGCGCTTCCCGGGAGTCCGTCCCAGCCTATTCCAATCCGCTCCTGAAGAGCGACTGCCCCGACCCCAGCGTCATCGATGACCGGGATGAAAGCGGGTGGTTTTATGCCTATTCCACCCGCATCCGGAAGGGAGAGGGGATGGTTACGCTGCCGGTCTACCGGTCGAAAGATATGGTTGATTGGGAATTCGTCGGAGACGGATTCGCCGAAGGCGCACCGGAATGGAGCCCCGGGGGAGTTTTCTGGGCGCCGGACGTCCACCGCATCGACGGGCGCTATGTCCTGTACTATGCGATGGGGCACTGGAACGAACCCATCCGGAGCGCGAGCGGCGTGGCGGTGAGCGACAGTCCCGCCGGTCCGTTCCGCGACCTGGGGATGATCGTCAGTTATGAGAATACCGGCGTGGCCAACTCCATCGACCCGGCATTCATCGAAGACGGAGGCCGGCGCTACCTGTTCTGGGGCAGTTTCGGCAAGGGCAGTGGCATCTGGGCCGTGGAACTCGCTCCGGACGGGCTTTCCGTAAAGGAAGGCGCAAAGCCGGTCCAGATCTCGGCCATCGACACCGAAGGGGCCTACGTGGTCAAGCGCGGCAGGTGGTATTATGTCTTCGCCTCCCGCGGGTCCTGCTGCAATGGCGCGCGCAGCACCTACCACGTGGTCGTGGCCCGTTCCCGCCATCTTCTCGGGCCCTATACGGACCCCTCCGGGAAGTCCTTCCTGGACCACGACTATCAGTATACGATCCTTTCCTCTTCCTCTCCGGACGCCACCTTCCGCGGCACGGGCCACAACTCCGAGTTGATCCGGGACGATGCCGGCAACGACTGGCTGTATTACCATTCCTACTGGTCGGGCAATGACTACAAGGGCCGCTGCCTGATGATGGACCGGGTGGAATGGAAAAAGGGCTGGCCCGTCATCGCCGGAGGCCAGCCTTCACGTTCTTTCCAGGTGCCGGTGATCCGGAAACGGGTCAGTTCATCCCGCGCTGCTTCTTGATGGTCTCGTAGGCTTCCTGGATCTTTTGGAACTTCTCCTGGGCGGCTTTCTGGACCTCAGGACCAAGGGTGGAGACCTTGTCCGGGTGGTTCTTCATCGCCATCCGGCGGTAGGCGCTCTTGACTTCCTCGTCCGTGGCATTGGGGGAGATTTCCAGGACCGCGTAGGCGGAGTCGGTATCCTTGTAGAACATCGCAATGACGGAAGCGATGTCGGAGGAGTTGAGGCGGATGGCGGCGCCGATGGCTTCCAGGACATCCTTTTCCGACTTGCTGAATTCGCCGTCGGCGGCAGCCAGACGCGCGAGGTAGTCGAAAAGCTGCAGGCGCTGGGAGTAGTTCATATAGGAGGCGATTTGGGCGCCCACCTCGTAGATGTTGACTTGCTTGGAATTCAAGTCGTTGAGGATGGTCATCGCCTGGTAGGTGGCGGCTTCGCCGAAATTGCTCCGCACGAAATTGCGCACGTAGTCCAGTTCGGACTGGAGGGTCTTCCCGTCGGCGCGGATGACGGCCGACGAAAGGACCAGGAGGCTGACCATGAAGCTGTTGCGCTGCTGGGTCGCCGTGTAGCCGCCGCCCTGGCTGTAGCCGCCGGTCGTGCGCTGATAACCGCCCTGGTTGTATCCGCCGCTGTAGGAGCCGCCGCGGCCGTATCCGCCCTGGCTGCTTCCCTGGCCGGACCCGCTTCCCGGAATCTGCCGCGCCATATCGATGTAGGTTTCTACGGCAGAGCCCAGGAAATATCCGATCAGCGCCCCGATCGGACCGAACGTCACCCAGCCGAGCAGGCCGGTTATCCATTTTGTCTTTCCCATAGTCTTTCTTTCCCGCAAAGGTAAGGAAACTCTCGCAAAATCCTTATCTTTGAAACATTGAAATCAAATCTGAAAAGAATATGAAAAGAATCGCATCTCTTCTGTGCCTGGCCCTGCTGGTGCCGGCGCTTTCCGCCCGGGCGGGCAAGATCGTCACCGACAAGCTCTTCAGCGAGATCCTGGGCGCCGAGGTCAAGTACAACGTCTATCTGCCGGGCGGCTTCGATCAGACGGACAAAACCTACCCGGTGGTCTATCTGCTGCACGGCCTGAGCGACGACTATACGGCCTGGGTCCAGAAAGGCAACATGCAGATGGTAGTTGACGAACTGATCGGCTCGGGCGAGGCCTGCGAGATGGTCATCGTGATGCCCAACGCCGGCGGCAAGGATACGCACAACACCTGGAACGGCTACTTCAACATGCCGGGCTGGAGCTACGAGGACTTCTTCTTCCAGGAATTCCTCCCTGCCGTGGAGAAGAAATACCGTATCATTGGAGACAAGGGCCACCGCGCCGTGATGGGCCTGTCGATGGGCGGCGGCGGATCCACCGTCTATGCCCAGCGCCATCCCGACATGTTCTCCAGCTGCTATGCGATGAGCGCCTGGCTGGACAACCGGGACAGCGCCGGCGTGCGCCGCAACGAGGAGAAGAAGGATTGCCTGTACTATGTGTGCCAGGCGGTGCACGAGCTCAATGCCCTGGATTTCGTCGAAAACGCCGATGAGGCCACGCTCGAGAAGCTGCGCACGGTGAAATGGTTCATCGACTGCGGCGACGACGACTTCCTGCTGGACCTGAGCCTCGAACTGTACCAGAAGATGCGCGACCGCAAGGTGAAGAGCGAACTGCGCGTGCGCAACGGCGTCCACAACTGGGAATACTGGCACCACTCGATCCGGCTGGCGCTGCCTTTCGCCACGCGCAATTTCGATTAGGATGGCGAGACGCAACCTCACGGCTGTGGCCGCGGTCTTGCTGGTGTGCGCCTGCCATCAGCAAAATAACTGCGGGCGCATCATCGCCACCGAGCAGGTGATCGCCGTCTCGCCGCAGCCCGACAGCATTTACCTTTACACGCCCGGCATCGTCGAGGGCTTCGACGGCCGTTTCGTCGTGGCGGTGGACTACGGCGGACCGGGGACTTACGCCCTGGATGGCCCCAAGTCCGATTTCGGCGACTACAAGGCCGGCAACCAGATTCGCGTGCTGCTGTCCGACGACAAGGGCCGGACCTGGCGCGAGACCTCCGCCCGCATCCCGATGATGCATGAGATCCTGTTCAAGGCAGGGAAGAGTCTCTATATGGTCGGCCATTCCGGGCGCCTGCTCGCCACGCGCAGCGACGATAATGGCGAGACCTGGTCCGAGCCGTCCGTGCTCTGCCCCGAGCCGCGCTGGCACCAGAGCTGCACGGCGGTCGACTTTTATGACGGCAAGGTGACGCTCGTCTATGAGAAATGGGTCGCCGAACCGCATCCCTGGCCCGGGGTGGGTCCCGTGCTGATGCAGGCGCGGGTGGATGACGACCTGACGCAGGCGTCCAGCTGGAATTTCTCCGAACTCTATGATCCCGACGCCGACATGGAAGCCGCGCGCCCTTCCGGGATTCCGGTCACCGCGCCCGGGCACGCCGGCCTGCTGGAGACGAATGTGGTCCGCGTCCACGACCCCCAGCGCCCGTTCTACGATTCCACGGGCCGTTCCGTGGTGCTGATGGCGCGCGCCTCGACGGGTTTCCCGGACATCGGCGTGATGCTCCGGGGCTATGAAAGAGAAGACGGCTCGCTGGCGATCGGGCGCCTGCAGAAGAACGAGGGGGAGGTCTATTTCACGCACATCCCGGGCGCGGACTTGAAGTTCCATATCGTGTATGATGCCGAGACGCAGTTGTACTGGCTGCTGCATTCGCAGATCGACGGGCGGATGAACGGCAGGAGGCGGCTCGCGCTGTCCTATTCGCCGGACCTGCTCCGCTGGACCTTCGCCGGCCTGGTGGCGGTCGGGCCCACGGACCATTCGGCGCGCCATTATGCCACGATGATCATAGACGGGGACGACCTCTGCATCGTCAGCCGTTCCGGCGACGAACGCGCCCGTACGGCCCACGACGGAGACATCGTGACCTTTCACCGGGTGCGCCGGTTCCGCGACCTGGTCTATTGAACCTTAGAGGATGGCCCGGGCTTCGGGGGTCAGATAAGGCTGGACTTCGTCGAAAGGAAGCGTGAAGGCCGGCATGCCGTCGGCATAGCTGGCGATCTCGTACTGCTGATAGACGAAGCAGAGGCCGTCCGCCGTCGGATAGGGCGTCCAGGCCGGCAGGGGGATCAGGTCGCCCTCCAGCTGGAGGTGCTCCTTCAGCTCTTCCTCGGACATCTTGAGGTCGAATTCACCGTAGTATCCCAGCAGGCCTTTGACCAGCAGGGGCTGGATGTCGGCGGTGCAGGCCGGGTCCAGCATCGTTTCGATCCGCTTGCCGGTCTTCCTGTCGAAGGTCAGGTATCCGTCGCCCGTGACACCGCCGTGGGCACCGCCCATATAGATGTAGTTCTGGGACTGGAAGACCACGTAGCCGGGGGTCTCGGAGAGTTTCTCGAGTTTGAAGTCATAACCCCAGGAGGGGATGCCGGCCAGGATGTCGGCTTTCTGCTCCTCCGTGAGTTCGACATCCTCGCGGATGAAGCGCTCGCGCTCGTCGGCGTCTTCCTGGGAGAGGCGTCCGATCTCGCCCAGGGTCTGGTCTTTATAGTAGGTCAGCAGGGCGTCGGTGTCGTCGATGTTCCCCGCGAAGCGCGGGAAATAACGGTCCGCTTCGCCGGGCGCGATCTGGCTCAGCTGGGCGTCCATCACTTCGACGAGGGCCTCGCGGATCTGCCGGGCCGCCGGGGTGGCGCCGACCGGGAGTTCGGCGTGCAGGGTCAGGTAGGAATGGGCCGTGGAGTCGGCGTATTCGCGGATTTCGGTCTGCAGGGAGGGGTCCTTGCCGCAGGACAGGCAGGCGGCCAGGGCGAAGGCGGCAAAGAGGATGTGCAAGGGTTTCATAGTCGTATGTGTTTTAAATGAATATCACTTCGCGTCCGTGGAAGAGGAAGCCGCCGGCGGTGACGTATTCGCGGCAGGTGGGGGAGAACTGGTCTTCGACCGTGATGTGCAGGTGGCCGGTGAGGATGCATTTCAGCAGGGGCTCCTGCTTCAGGTAGGCGATGAAGTCCCGCGTGACGGGGTCTTCCAGCTGGATCTTGTAGTCTCCGACCGGCTCTGCGAGGGTGCCGTCGCCTTCCATCTTGCCGCCCTTGATCCAGAAGCGGGTCTCGGTGCGCCAGATGGTCTCAGTGAAGAAGGGCACGTGCATGCACAGGACGATGGGGAGCCCCTTCTTGACCTCTTCCCGGAAACGGTTCACCTGCTCCCAGGTGACATAGCCGAAGACGTCGTCCAGGGTGACGAAATTGACACCGTTCGCGACCTGGGAAGCGAAACGCACGTCGAAGGGGTAGACTTCCTGGAGTTTCGCCCGCGTCCGGTCTTTCCAGGCTTCGTCGCGGCTCTCCTTGGGCTCGCTGAGCCACATGTCGGGGCTGAACTCGTGGTTGCCCAGGCTCCCGATGTACCCGTCTCCGAAGTATTTCCGGACCAGGTCGAAGTTGGCTTCGCTCTGCCAGTCGATGAGGTCGCCGGTGTGGACGACGTAGTCCACGTGCTCCTTCGCCCAGTCGAGGGCGTCCCGCAGGGCTTCTTCCTGGTGTCCGCCGAAGGTCTGGGTGCGGCGGATGTGGAGTTTTTGCTTCTTGTCGTTCTCTTCGGGGTAGGCGGCCGCGAGGTGCGAGTCGGTCAGGTGCAGGACGGAGAAGGGCCGCTCCAGGCCGATGTTCACGACCGCATAACTCAGCGACAGGCGCTCCCACGTGCCCCTTTCGGGGAATACCTCCGGCCGGTCGGAATGCCCGGAGGGGACGGTGTCGGATTTCTCCCCGCCCCAGGAGGGAAGTTGGGAGGTGGCGATGAGCGCGCCGGTGCCTGCCAGGCTTTTCAGGAACAGTCTTCTATCCATAGTCTATCAATCGTTCTTGCAAAAGTAGCAAAACTATGCGGATTATTTGTTTATATTTGTGATGGCTAATCATCAATCGGATATGAAAAAACTCATCAGACTGGTCCTGACCTTGCTGGTCATTCTTTTGGCGGTGAAATTGTGCTCGGACCGTTTCGGAAGCGTGATTTCCCTTCCCGGCGGGTTGGGCAAGGAGAATACGGAGGACTCCGGCGGCTGGTTCAAGCCGAAGGGTCAGACCGATGAGACGACCACCGGCGGGGACGCCTCGGACGACATCTCCGTCAAGGATCTGGAGCGGGAGCTCGGAATCGGGAAGAACAGGGGCTCGGCGAAGTCCGACAACAGCACCCCCGTCACCCCGTCGGCGTCTTCTGTCCTGTCTTTCCGGGGAATTCCCATGACCGGATCCCTTTCGGCTTTTGGATCGGAGCTGGTCAAGGCCGGATTCCGGAATGCCGGCGGCGGTGCCTATACCGGTGATTTCGCAGGATACAGCGGCTGCAAGATTACGCCCTCGGGCAGCAATCCGGTCCAGGAAGTCCGGGTTGATTTCCCGGTCATTTCGGACTGGGATGCCCTCGAGGATGCCTACGACTCCCTGAAGGCCTCCCTGACGCAGAAATATGGCGTCGAGCCGAAGACCTCGACCGACAACAACCTCGCCGTCTATACCCTTCCGAACGGCACGATCACCCTGGATGCCGACGTGAAGGACCGCTCGACCTGGCACGTGATCCTGACCTACTCGAATGTCTATTCAGGCATCCTGACCAACTCCACCTCCGGCCGGAATCCCATCGACGACCTGTAGACCGATACCTCGCCCTGGGGATGCGGCAGTAGCCTCGGACACAGTATTGGCCTTGGGCACAGTATTGGCCTTGGGCACAGTATTGGCCTTGGATGCATCAGTAGCCTCAGACACAGCAGTATCCTCAGACACAGTAGTGGGCCGTAATTCGTAATATGCTGGATCTCAATAATTTAGCAGGAGGCCTCTCCGGGATTGTCGGAAAGGCTTCCTGCTATTATACTGATAGTCAATACATTAACGAAAACGGACAAACCGTCGTTTCCGATGATTTGTCCGCTTTGGCTCCCCAGAAAGTCGAATTCAAGAACCTGT
>JAEEGH010010758.1_pt1 | contig 20909 bp, 24 predicted proteins | sample 9134181 | NCBI WGS metagenome assembly JAEEGH01 (sample SAMN16246544, study PRJNA631951) | gut metagenome | biome: gut microbiome; feature: rumen; material: DP-attached | host: Bos | place: Iran: Karaj | collected 2018-10
TCACACGGCAGGTTGAGATTCTGGAAAAAGAGAGAGCAGATGAACGAAAGAGTTATGAAGCAAAGCGAAATCTCATGCTCTCTGATTTTGCTCACGATCTCAGAACGCCCATTATGACCATTGGCGGTTATGCAAATGCAATAACAGATGGTATGGTAAAAGATGAGGCTCAGAAAACCGAGTATCTGACTGCAATTGCCGCCAAATCCAAAAGAATGACAGAACTGATAACTATGCTTTTTGAATATGTGAGGGTAGGGAGCGAAGGCTTTTCCCTTGCCAGAAAAAAGATTGATCTGCATGCGCTGCTTACCGAGACAATCGCGAGCTTATATCCGGACCTTGAAGGAGCCGGAATGGACGTAGATATCGATATTCCGGAAGAATCCTTTTTTATCAGCGCTGATGAACTTCACTTGAAAAGAGTTATAGAAAACCTGATCATTAATATAATCAGACACAATCCTTCGGGCACGAAAGTGGGCTTTATCATTAAAAAAGCTCCCGGTGTGGAATTCCTTGCCGTTGCAGACACAGGAGTTCAGATGGAAAAAACTGAGGAAGAGCTCTTTGAACCTTTTGTAAAAGGCGAAGATTCCCGTTCCCAGCATATAGGAAGCGGTCTGGGATTATCGGTTGTCAAACAGGTTATGGACATGCATGACTTTGATATTCATCTTAAGCAGCCTTACGGCAGTTACACCAAGGCTTTTGTCCTAAAATTTTACGAATGTAGTATAATTGATATATAGTACATAATGTCACTCTATAGTGACAGCGTAAAAGGAGTCATAATGGATAAAAGTTCTGTAGCTGATAGCATTAATAAGGGTATAGGCCAGTTTAACGCTGAAGACAGTGTTGAAATAGATGATTTGGAGCCCTTATTTGATGTATCTGCTTATCCGGAAGAACAGCGTGAGATCATAATAGAGTGTAACAACAGGATTGATGCTGCAAACAGCAAATATCGAATAGCCAAGATCAGAGAGGACATGTTCGCTAAGGGATTAAAAGCCGGTATGTATTTCTGTACATTTGATCGTGATGAGAACATGACCGGTTTTGAATTCAACGATGAGACCAGACAGATGCTTGGCTATGACGGACTGGAGGATCTGCCCAATGAATTTGACAGTTGGGTAAAAACTCTTGTCCCGGAAGAGAGGGATGCGATAGTCAAGCTGTTCTGGGATTCAGTAAAAATGCATCGTGAACTGCCGGATATTACGCACGCTACATATCGCATGCAGAAAAAAGACGGTAATATCATCTGGGTTACCGGAGCCGGAAGGTTTATAAGACGACCGGATGACGGTTCTCTGGAAATCTACATGGGATGCTACCGTGATATCACAGCGCAGCAGGAGCTCGAAGAGCATGTAAAGATTATTGAAGCCATCGGTAAGGTCTTTAATTTCTCTTTATTTATTGATGTCAGCGATATGAGTTACAGAATGATAAGCACCAATGAATATGTTGAAATGGTTCCCAAGGACCCGGATGCTATACAGTTCCTTAAGAATAATGTTGACGCTTCAGTGGCAGAGAGCTTCCGCCAGAGCCTATATGACTGGCTAAATAAGGACACTATTCTTGCTGCTATAGAAGAACATGGATCAACAAGCATGGAGTTCTACAGTGAAAGCGCAAACCGCTGGTTTAACGGTGTCTTCATGGTTGGAGATCGGGGTGAAGACGGAAGTCTTGCCCATATTGTTTATGGCTGTATGGATACCACAGATGCCAAACTCCAGAATTTGGCTCAACAGAAGATGATCTCTGAATTTGAGACAGAGCTCTATGTGGATTCTCTTTCTCAAATCCGCAACAGGAAGTTTCTGGATGATAAACTTGTGTTTAAACCATGCATGGCAGTGGTCATGGCTGATATCGACCTGTTCAAGCAGGTCAATGATACAGTCGGACATCGTGGCGGTGATGAAGCAATCAAGAAGGCTGCAAAAATACTGGAACAGTCTGTTAGAAAAGATGATGTTGTCATTCGCTACGGCGGCGATGAATTCATGATGGTATTCTTTGATATTACCAGGGAAGATCTGGAGCACAAACTTTCAAAATTAATGTCTGCAGTAAAAGAGATTTCTCTTGATAATCATCCGGAAGTCAAGATCACCATGAGTTTCGGCGGGGCATACGGAACTGAGCTTGTAAATAATATGATCGCCACAGCTGATAAGGCACTTTATGAATCCAAAAAGGAGAGAGATACATATACTGTAATTGAGATATGATTATGAACAACAGTTATAGGACTAAGCCCAGAAATGCCATACTGGAGTATCTAAAACAGAATGCCGATAAGCGGTTTACAGCCAAGGATATAGTTGGAGCTTTGGACAAAGACAGCGCCGGAGTTGACAGATCTACAATATATCGAAATCTTGAGAGGCTGTGCAATGAAGGAACGATAGTAAAATACAAAGAGTCCGGCATAAATGCTACGTGTTATCAGTATTCTGAGGAGCATGGTGCCTGTCACAGCCACATTCATGCAGAATGCGAAAGATGTGGCAAGATCTTTCATCTGGATAACAGCATATTTGCTGATGCGGAAAAGATCCTCTGGGTGTTATTATAAAAGAAAACACTTTAAACACTTTATGAACTCTTTAACACGTTAATACTGCGCTCCGTTAAACTTAGGTTTTGCGAAGTGTTTGCACGCATGAGCGGGCACACGCTAAGAATCCAGTATTTATCTATGTTTCTAGCATTCCCTAGCCCATAAAAGTTGCGTTAACTATGACAAAAAGGCTCTTTTGAGTTATGGTTGAACGAGGGTCACATTTGTGACTACAGTAACGCCTCAACCTCTTCAATTTCTTCGTTAAATACCATTATTTCGTCATCATCCAATCCGTACTCAAATAAATTAATTACTTTTGCTTTTTGCAGGATGCTTTCTAATCTGGTTCTAAACTGATTTGATATCTCTTAATGATTCTTGAACAGACTGGTAACATCTATAGATATAGCTGCAATAATGCAGAGCGAAACCAAGAATTTGACAAACTTGTTTTTGAAATTGAGTTGATATAGTAACGTTACAAATAGTAAACCTGTAAAATAAGTCTGCTGCGGTCTATTGATACCGACAGGCTTATTCAGATTTAAGAAGGACGGATTTTAATGAAATCAAGCGAGGAAATAATAGAAGGCATATTTTTTCTAGTATTATTGATCTTTGATTTGCATTTGTATGCCTTAAGTAGCTCATGAACTACGCCCAGGAAAACGGTGTTGCAGCATACGGAGATCATCCTTCGAATTACAATTGATCAGCTCCTGATGATCACCCATAAACTCATAATGCTGGCAGGTAAGCCTATCAAGAAAGGCTCTTACTGCCAGCTTTTTTTCTGCAATAAGTTTCTCCAGAATAGCTGTTGTATCTGTTTTGTAAACAGCGATGAGCGGCTCATCTTTACCATCATGGGACAGAATAGTGGCATCAAAATTTCCGGAGAAATGCTTCTTTAGAAGGCTCTCCAATGTTTGGCTTGAGATAAGCGGAACATCAACGCTGAGTACAAGTGCATTGCTGCAGTTACATTCCAAAAAGCAGGAATAGAGACCTCCCAGTGGGCCCATGTCAGGTATTATATCCATTATGTGGTGGGCATATGGGATAGGAGAAGATTTACCTGAAACATAGACCCTGCCGGCACCAAGGTCTCTTAGTTTATCTGTCTGTATCTGGAGGAAGGACTTTCCATCAAGAATGATTTCTGACTTGTCCGTTCCCATTCTTTTGCTTTTTCCGCCTGCCAAAACAATTCCGTCAAACTCATTCATTTAAAAGTTCAATCCTCACAACATTCTTCACCTGACGTTTTGAGTCGCTGTCACCGAACACATACAGTCTTGCACTGGTGCTTCCGTCGTCTTCCTGCTGTTTTGCAAGATAAGCTTTACCATCTTCGTTTATTTCGTCAAAAGAAATTTCAGCGGCAAATTCATCTGATGATACAACCCGGGCTTTTGTGAAACCGGCCTTATCAAGTCCTGATTTTGAAATGGCATCCTTTAGTGATATTCCGATCTCATCTACATCCTTTTCCTGCCCCTTGGCATTTATGGTAACGCCCTTTACTGAAACCAGGCTCCCGCTAAAGGGGTCAATGAGAACTGTTTTATCCCCATTTATAATAGCCAGATTCCCTTTTGGCGCATCATTTCTTGACCTCAAATAGAAAACAGATGCAATGCAGGTAATTACTAGCAGAATGATGACGATAACAATACTTTTTTTCTTCATGTTGTCTCCTTGTTTTTATATGGTATTTTTGCGGTGGCTTTATCTGGACCGATGACCGGGTGGAGCCTTTCTACAAGTTTCTCTCCCAAAAGCCCGCAGATGGAACCGCTTGTGGCAGCAACCAGTGCATATACAAAAAGAACTATTCCACTTAATTTGAACACAATGAAGTTTGCGGTAAGACAAGCCGTAATAGAAGCAATTATAGACGAAATCAGTATTCCATTATCGCGTCGACCGGAAGTTTTCTCTGCTAAAAAGAAAACCAGATCAATCATGATTCCAGGAAGGATGTAGCCGATAGGCGCAAGAGCGCCCATGCTGCCGGTCATTCCAAAACACAATGCAAGAAGGCTCTGGACAATGCCCATGATTGTAGCACAGAAAGGAAATGGCATAAGTGCAGCCGCTATGACTAAAAACAGTAGGGAGAAGCTGGTGGCAATACCACCCGGGATATGAAGAAATTCAGTTATGAAATTTGCTGCGGGAGATATCAGTTTTTTGGCAAACAAACCAAGATCGCAGCATAAAGCCATAAAAATAAGGCTTCTGAGATCAGCTTTTTTCATTATGTTCTCCTTTTCAATAAGGAAGGCGCTTCTGTTTCCATCTGCACCCCGGCAGAGTATTTGTCTGCGTCTTAAAAGCCATGAAGACTAAAGCTTTTTAGGCTTAAAAGCTCGGAGATTTTCTACAAACTGATTATACCATATTGGTTTGTAAATAATCTATAAATTAACGACTGAACGCCCACGAAGAGTGACTAAAATGTTATGATTAGATTGGTGGGTTATAGTTATGACAAGTATGTCTAAAGGAGAAGGTAAATGGTCAAAAAGGTTCAATCTACGTGTAATTTTTGTGCCATCGACTGCAATCTGGATTTCTATGTGGAAGATGGAAAAATCATCAAGACAGTTCCAACGAAAGGATATCCCGTCAATGATGGGTTCTCCTGTATCAAAGGATTATCCCTGAGCAAGCAGCAGACAACAGTTAAGCCAAATGCGCTCCCGAAGATCAGGCAGGCTGACGGAAGCTTTAAAGAGGTACCCTGGGAAGAGGGCTTTAAATATGTTGCAGATAAACTAAAGGAGTTGCAGGAAAAATATGGCAGGGAGAGTGTAGCCGGTATCAGCACCGGTCAGCTGACTCTGGAAGAGTTTGCCATCTTTGGTCATGTTATGAGAAATTTCCTTCAGACCAACGTGGATGGAAATACAAGACTTTGTATGGCATCAGCAGCTGTTGCCCACAAGGGTACTCTCGGCTATGATGCCCCCGGATATACTCTTAACGACTTTGAACTTTCTGACACGATCATATTCATAGGGGCAAATCCTGTGGTTGCGCATCCTATCATCTGGCAGCGAGTAAGAAACAACAAGATTCCCGACACGAAGATAATTGTCATTGATCCGCGAAAATCAGAGACTGCAAGGAACGCTGACTACCACTATCCGCTGAAGTGGAGAAGCGATCTTACGCTTATGTATACACTTGCAAATCTGATAATAGAAAAAGACTATGTGGATCATGACTTCGTTGATAACCATACTGAAGGCTACGAAGGGTTTGCGGAGTTCGTAAAGAATTTCACTCTGGAGAGAGGAAGCAAGGCAACAGGGCTTTCGGAAGATCAGATTTTAGAACTCCTTGAACTTATCCATAACGGAAAAGCAGTTTCCTTCTGGTGGACCATGGGTGTCAACCAGGGATATGAGGCAGTAAGAACTGCCCAGTCCATCATGAATCTGGCGTTCCTGACAGGAAATGTCGGTAAACCTGGTACGGGCGGAAATTCTATAACAGGTCAGTGCAATGCCATGGGTTCAAGGCTCTTTTCCAATACCACCTGTCTGTTTGCAGGCGGTGATTTTGCTGATGAGGCCGAGAGAAAGAGAATTGCCGACATTGTTGGTATAACGCCTGAGCTTATGGCGAAGAAGCCGACGATTCCATATAACAAGATCATAGAAGGCATCAATGCCGGAGAGATAAAGGGACTTTGGATCCTCTGCACCAACCCAAGACACAGCTGGACCAATAATGAGACCTTTGCAGAGGCTGCAAAAAAACTTGAGCTGTTCGTGGTTCAGGATATCTACGACACAATAGAGAGCGCTGAGGACTGCACAGTTTATTTCCCAGTAGTTCCCGGAATCAAAAAAGAAGGAACCTATATCAACATGGAGAGGCGCCTGTCTGCGATGCGAAAAGTCCTTGACAGAGGCGAGAATGAGATCTCAGATTATGAGTGCATCCTGGGAGTAGCCAAGGCTCTTGGAATGGGAGAAGCTATAGCAAAATGGGAGACCCCGAGACAGTGCTTCGATCTTCTCAGGGAATGTTCAAGAGGAAAGGGATGTGATTTCACAGGTATTCATTGGGATGACCTGACGGATTCACACGGTATTCAGTGGCCGTATCCTGAAGGTCATGAAAAAGAACTTTCAGATGAGCAGAGAAGACTCTATGCCGACGGTAAGTTCTTTACACCATCAGGTAAAGCGCAGTTCATATATGAAGAACCTCTTGAGAATCCGATTCCTGTGACTGACAAGTTCCCGCTTGTTTTCAACACAGGAAGAGGTTCTGTTGGTCAGTGGCACACTCAGAGCAGGACCAAGGAAGTAAAGTTTGTTGAAGACGTTTCCTTAAAGAGAGCCTATCTTTATATGAATACTCAGCTTGCTAAAGAAAATGACATCCATGATATGGATGAGATAAGAGTATTCTCTTCCAATGGAAAAGATGCAATATTTGCAGTAAAGGTAACAGACAACGTTCAGTACGGCGAGCTCTATGCGCCAATTCATTATATTGAATGCAATGCGCTGACGCCGTCCAGCTATGACAAGTATTCCAGGGAGCCTAACTACAAGGGCGGAACCTGCAGATTTGAAAAGATCGCAAGGGAGGGCTGATAAATGTATAGAATAAAGATTGACCGAGATAAATGCATTGGATGCCTTACCTGTGTGACGGCCTGCGTGGTCAGTCACGAGACGGAGAGCGGCGATGCCAGAAACAGAGTGGTAATTGATTCCGAGACCACGCCTGCCCCAATTTTCTGCAGGCACTGCAACAGACCCGAGTGCACATATACCTGCATGACCGGTGCAATGCACAAGAATCCTGATACCGGATTTGTTGAATATGACAAGAACCAGTGTGCAAGCTGCTACATGTGCATAATGTCCTGTCCATACGGAATACTTAAGTATGACAGCATTCATCAGAAAGAGATCATGAAATGTAATATGTGCGTTCACAGGAGCGAGGACGGCAAAACTCCTATGCCCATGTGTGTTGAGAAGTGTCCTATGCACGCAATAACTCTTGAGGAGGTGAAGGAATGAGATACGTAATTATTGGATCATCTGCCGCAGGAATTAACGCCATAAGAGAACTCAGGAAAATAGATAAGGATGGAGAGATCATTCTTGTTTCCAAGGATGAGCACATTTATTCAAGATGCATACTCCACCAGTATCTGTGTGGGGAAAGAACTCTTGAGAGGCTCAACTTTGCAGAGAAAGACTTTGACAAAGTTTACGATGTGAACTGGATGAAAGGGAGAGAATCAATATCTCTCCGTCCAAAGGAACATATTTTGGTTCTTGATGGGAATGAGGAAATTAAGTATGGAAAGCTCCTTATTGCCACGGGATCCCATACCTTCATTCCTCCAATCAAGGGGCTTTCCGAAGCTGATAACTACATTGGCTTCAGGAACATAGATGATATCGAAGTGCTAAAAGAGGTGCCAAAGACCGCCAAGAATATTGTGGTTCTGGGATCAGGGCTAATTGGCATCGACTGTGCTACCGGTTATCTTCACATGGGAGTAAAGGTTACACTGGTTGATTTTGCAGGCTGGCTCCTCAACAGGCAGTTGGATGAGAGGGCAGCTAAGACCTATATTGATGCCTTTAAGGAAAACGGAGTGGAGCAATATTACGGCGTTGGAGTGAATGAAGTTCATGTAAAAGATGGAAAGATCTACGAAATAGAGCTTAGCGATGGAAAAGTCCTTCCCTGCGATTATTTCGTGGTTACAGCCGGTGTCCGATCCAACGTTGAATTCCTGCAGGATTCAGGACTTGAGCTTTCTAAGTTCGGCCTGGTATACGACGAGACCGGTAAGACATCCGATCCTGATGTTTACGGTGCAGGTGATGTGTCAGGTACAAGTCCTATCTGGCCTGTTGCAGTAAAAGAGGGAATGGTGGCAGCGGCAAACATGGCAGGCAAGAAAGAGAAGATGACTGACTTTTTCGCAAGCAAATCTACCATGAGCTTTTTAGGTATACACACAATGTCTCTGGGAACAGTAACGCCGCCTGACGATACCTACAGAGTTGATGTTTATGACAAGGACGGCGTATACAAAAAGGTTGTCTCCAAGGATGGAATTATTGTGGGAGCTCTTTTGCAGGGAGATCTTGCTTATGGCGGTGTCCTTCAGCAGATGATCGCCAGAAAGATAGACGTAAGGAAGGTTAAGAAGCCACTGTTTGAGATTGACTACTCAGACTTTTTCCATGAGAGAACCAATCTGGAATTTGCATATGACCTTTGATGAAAGGAGGTGCTGATGAAGGAGCGATTAAAGAAGCTTCCGGTTCCTGTTCTTCCGACTTTTGTGGGAACGCTCACGCTTGGAAATGTGTATGGAGGTATGGGCTATACATGGTTTAGAGTGCTGATAATGATATGTGCTACAGCTGTTGTGCTGGCTTATATCTTTAAAATCATTCTCTGCTCATCAACATGCATAGAGGAGTACAAGCAGACGGTTCCCTGCAGTCTCTATGCGGGATTTACCATGTGCCTCATGATCCTTGGCAGCTTCTACTTTGAGAAAGGAATGGCATTTGGAAAATGGATATGGCTTTTAGCAATTATCATCCATGCAGTTCATATCTGCATTTTCACTATCAGAAACGTGATCCTGAAAAGAGATGTGAATACCACCGTGCCCAGCTGGTTTGTTACTTATAACGGAATCATGGTGGCCTGTGTCACGGGCGGTGCCATGAACATGACAGGCCTTTTAAAAGTGATAACTGTGTACGGCATAATCATATATCTGATTCTCATTCCGGTAATGATAGTAAGACTCATCAAGGTGCCGGTTAAGCCGCAGGTCTATCACACCATGCCGGTTGTGCTGGCGCCTTGCAGCCTCTGTGTGGTGAGCCTGTTAAATGTATATGAAGCTCCTAATCAGGTACTTTTGTACTTTTTATATTTTTGCGTTTTGGCATCACTCTTGTTTATTATCATCAAACTCCCGGATTTCTTTTCATTTGATTTTACTCCGGGATTCGCAGGGCTTACTTTCCCGATGGCAATAGGGATAGTGGCAACAAACAAGATGGCTGCGTACCTAAATGGTCATGGAAGTGAAAACGCAGGTTTTGCATTGACCCAGCTGTCAGGTCTTCAAATATTCTTGACCTCCATGCTGGTTGGATATGTACTTCTAAACTTCCTGAGGATGTTGCTCGGGAAAGGCAAGAGGCCATAAAGCAATTATTTGGAAGGAGGTTTTTATGGGCTATGTACTTAATAAGGAGAGCTTTTCTGACCTAGTCAGCGCTCTTCTTAAAGATTACCGCATCTTTGCTCCGGTCCTCAAAAAAGGCGCAGGCAGATTTACTGACGTGGACTGCGTAATCTATGATGAGATAAAAGATGCATCTGAAATTGAGCTGGAGAAGAAGTCAGACTATGCGTCAAAGGAGTTTCTTACGCCTCTTTCGGAGACGCTTTTGTATTTCACTGAAGAGGAAGTAAAAGAGGCAGATCTTTGTGAAAAGAAAGTGCTGATATTTGGCAGGAGCTGCGATCTGAACGGATTAAAACGTCTTGACCAGATCTATCTTGATAATGGCCTCGCAAAAGATCCCTTCTATAAGCGCCGCAGAGACCTGATTAAGCCTGTCCTTATCGGCTGCGGCCATTCCTATGATAACTGCTTCTGTGTATCCATGGACTCAAACAGATTTGAGGAAGGGTATGCTTTTTCTGTGGATCTGATTGACGGAGAGATTCATTCAAATGTCCTTGATAGGGAATTTGATGGCTTTTTTGAAGCTGCTGCAGGAGCAAAAGAGATTGATGTAACTCCGCGTTTTGTAACAGAGAATGAAGTCAAGGTTGAGATTCCGAAGGAGATACCCGGAAGCATTATCACAAGTGAGCTGTGGGATGAGTACACCACAAGGTGTATTAACTGTGGAAGATGCAACTTCGTCTGTCCTACCTGTACATGCTATACCATGCAGGATGTCTTTTACTCAGACAATGGCAGGGTCGGAGAGAGAAGAAGAGTATCTGCTTCCTGTATGGTTGATGGCTACACAGATGTGGCCGGAGGAGGTCAGTACAGAAGAAAGAACGGAGAGAGGATGAGGTTTAAGGTTCTTCACAAGATCTCTGATTTCAAGAAGAGATTTGGCTATCAGATGTGCGTTGGCTGCGGGAGGTGCGATGACATCTGCCCTGAGTATATCTCTTTTTCCAATATCATAAACAAGGTAAACGATGCGGTTAAAAAGGAGGTGAACTCATGAATACTATGAATCCATATCTTCCTTTTCCATCTAAAATCCTGGAAGTTATAAAACACACCGAGAAGGAGTATACCTTCAGAATGGAGTTTAAGGGCGAGGTAAAGCCCGGACAGTTTTTTGAAGTTTCAATTCCTAAGTATGGTGAGGCACCTATATCGGTCAGCGGCATTGGTGAGAATTTTGTTGACCTGACAATCCGTCGCGTTGGCAGGGTTACCAATGAAGTATTTGAGCGCTACGAAGGCCAGTCACTTCTTCTTAGAGGCCCCTACGGAAATGGCTTTGACATTGACCTATATAGAGACTGCGAAGTTGTAGTTGTTGCAGGCGGAACCGGAGTATCCCCCGTAAGAGGCGTTATCCAGGCTCTTTCCGATATGCCTGATGCATCGGCTAAATATGTTGTTGCGGGGTTCAGATCACCGGATGACATGCTCTTTAGAGATGACCTAAAGGCCTGGGATTCTAAGCTGAATCTTACACTTACTGTTGATGGGGCGCCTGAAGGTTATCAGGGTAACATCGGACTTGTTACCAAATACATTGAGGGGCTTCCTTTGAAAGATCCTTCAAAGGCCAGAGCCGTTGTGGTAGGCCCGCCTCCAATGATGAAATTCACTATAATAGAGCTCAAGAAAAAGGGATTTACTGATGCAAACATCACTGTATCACACGAGAGGAAGATGTGCTGTGGCCTTGGCAAGTGCGGTCACTGCCGTGTAAATGATCACTACATCTGCCTTGATGGCCCTGTGTTCAGCTATGAAGTTGCAAAAGACTTTGTGGATTAAGGAGGCGTGATATGGCAAATTTAGATGTTAATGTAGGAAAGCTTAAAAAGAATGCATTCAGGTATTCAAAGGTAAGAGGTGAGACTGCCTCAAGAATCCGTATCCCGGGTGGCGTGATTGATTCTGCTTCCATGGCCAAGGTTGTGGAAATTGCAGAGAAGTACGGCACTGGCGTTATCAATATAACTAACCGACAGGGGATTGAGATTCCAGGGATAAAACTGGAGGACGTTGACAAAGTTAATGCTGAGGTGCAGGAGGTTATTGATGCCCTTAGAATTAACCAGCCGGAAAAGGGTAAAGGATATCCTTCATCCGGAACTCGAAATGTGATAGCCTGTCCAGGAGCGAGGCTCTGTCCCTTTGGCTGTTATGATACTACGGCCTTTGCCCAGAAGATGGAAAACAACATCTATCCAAATGACAGACATGTAAAGATTGCCTTTACCGGTTGTTCTAATGACTGTGCTAAGGTCAGAATGGCTGACTTTGGAATAATTGGAATGACTGAGCCCCAGTACAACAAGGACAGATGTGTCGCCTGCGGAGCCTGCGTGGATTACTGCAAGAGAAGATCTGTAGGTGCACTTAAGCTCGTAAATGGCAAGGTTGTAAGGGATGCTGACAAGTGCATAGGCTGCGGAGTATGTGTTGTTTACTGCCCCACAAGGGCCTGGACCAGAAGCAGAGAGCACTACTTCAGAGTGGTACTTCTTGGCAGAACTGGTAAAAAGAATCCAAGACTTGCTGAGGACTTTATCAAATGGGCAGATGAAGAGAGTATCCTTAAGATGGTCAAAAACACATATGCATACATTGAGGAGTATATAGACCCTAACGCTGTTGAGCACAAGGAACATATCGGCTACATAGTTGACAGGACCGGCTTTGAGGAATTTAAGAAATGGATCTTTGAAGGAGTTGAGCTTGGACCTAAGGCAGAAGTGAATGATAGAATCTATTGGGGCGGAAAAAACTATGCTAAGTATGGCGGTTAAGAAAAAAATAGCAGTAATTAGTGTGTTATGTATGATCGCAGCCACTTTTATGAGTGGCTGCGCATCTTCTTATGTGAAGAATTCCCAGGAAGAAGATGATGGCGTCAACTTGCAGGAAAGCAATTATGAATGTGTAGTGGCGCTGTCTAAATCTATAGCGGACATGTGGCTCTTATCAGGCGGCACACTGAAAGGGGTGACCGAGGATGCCTTTGAGCTTGACGGCTTGAGTGATGGAGCTGAAAGTGTTGGAACGATATCAAAACCAAGCACAGAAGCAATCCTGTCACTTAAGCCTGATCTGGTTCTTCTTTCAGGAGAGCTGGCGGCACATGAACAGCTTAAGGCTGAGCTGGATAAGTTATCAGTTTATACAATTGCAATAACTGTGGATTCTTTTGAGGATTACGATAATGTGATCTACATGTTTTCGGAAATGAATGGAAGAGACGACCTTTATCAAAAGAATGTCACAGAAGTAAAGAAAAGGATAGACAGTATTGTTTCGGAAGTGGGGGATAAGTTTGAAGGAACATCTTATCTTTGTATCAAGGCTTCTGCCACAAAAACTAAAGCATTAAAGAAGGATCATTTCGCATGTAATATCATGGATGATCTGTGCCTTTACAATATTGCAGATGATGACAGTGCACTTAATGACTTAAGCATTGAGGAGATTGCGCTTCAGGATCCTGACTATATATTTGTTGTATTTATGGGAGATGACGATAAGGCAGCGCAGAGTTTTGCTGATGAATTTGAAAGCCAGGCTGTGTTTAAAGAGCTTAGAGCTGTAAAGGAGGATAAACTGATAATTCTTCCTAAAGATCTTTTTAACTACAAACCAAATGCTAGGTGGGATGAAGCGTACAAATATGTTAAGGACATCTTGGAAAAAGAATAAGTGGATGATTGTGGGACTTTTCCTGCTCGTTACGGCGATTGTTCTGGCTTTGCTTAGCTCAAATGCGAGCTTGTCATTTATTGATTTCTTACAGGCTCTGACTGGCAGGGAAGGTGCAGATGAAACGGCATTTCTTATCCTTTCAGGGGTGAGGGCTCCAAGAGCCGTTGCAGGAATATTCTGCGGAATCGGTCTTTCTGTAGCCGGACTTCTAATGCAGGAAGCCTTGAACAACCAGCTTGCTGCTCCCAGTGTTATGGGAATAAATAGTGGAGCAGGGCTTTTTGCCCTGGTGGGTTCATGCCTGCTTCACGGCAGCGCCTTGTTAAGAGGGGCATTTTCTTTTGCCGGAGCGATTGTTTCGATTGCTCTGGTTCTTCTTATATCTGTCTATTCAGGAAGCAGAAAGAGTACAATGATCCTGTCCGGTGTTGCGGTTTCTGCAATGATGAGCGCATTCACAAACCTGATAATTACATTAAGACCCGATTCTGTATCGGATAAGGCGGCTTTTCAGCTGGGTTCCCTTCAGAGTATACCAATGCCGCTCATAGTTTTGACAACGATATGTGTAGTTATCGGAACTTTCGGCGCACTGTTTCTTGCACCGGGAATGGAACTGTTTAAGCTTGGTGATGAGATGGCGATGGGACTGGGGCTTTCAGTTAGGTCCTACAGATATCTGTGTGTTTTTCTGGCAGCTTTTTTGTCCGCTGCTGCTGTTACCAGTTGCGGACTGATCAGCTTTGTGGGACTTATAATTCCCAATCTTGTTAGAAGAATGGAGACGGAAAGATCGAGAATGCAGGTTCTTTTGTGTGTAGTCTGGGGCGGCGCACTGGTTCTTTTTGCAGATACTCTAGCGAAGACTTTATTCTATCCCTATGAACTTCCGGTGGGAATGATTCTGTCAATCCTGGGTGCCCCGTTCTTTATCCTGATGATAATATCACGAAAAAAGAGAATTAAGTAAAAGGACAGATCTGATGATAGAACTCACAAACTTAACTGCCGGATATGGCGGAGTACAAAAACTTCATATTGATCGTTTTGCCCTTAAACCATCGGAGATAGTATCAATTATTGGCAACAATGGGAGTGGAAAATCCACACTTTTAAAAACAATTGACGGACAACTTGAATATAGAGGGAATGTACTTATTGACGAGAAAGAAGTGTCTAGACTTCCCGCTAAAAAGCGTGCAAGGATGATTTCATTTCTTCCACAGCAGGTTCTGCCTGTAGATATGAGTGTTGCACTGCTGATTTCACATGGTAGATTTTCGTTTGGCGATTTTTCTCATACATTAAACGCTGAGGATAAAGCAGCAATTGAAGATGCGCTGAAAATGGTAAGACTTGAAAGTTACAGACAGAAGAAGGTTTCTGATCTCTCAGGAGGAGAGCGGACGCTTTCTTATCTGGCGATGGTTATTGCCCAAAAAAGCAGATATATGCTTTTGGACGAGCCGCTTTCAGACATTGATATTCCGCACAAGCTGCATATATGTAAAATACTTGAGAATCTCAAAAAGTCCGGGACAGGAATCCTTATAGCATCACATGATATTCCCATGAGTTTTTCCATAAGCGATAGGATATGCGTGCTGGATGGCGGAGAGATTGTTGTCTGTGGTACTCCTTCTGAAGTGGCGGCCCAGGATGAAATGATGAAAAAAACACTGGGAGCCTGTGTCCGGGCAAATGGCGATGGTGATATGCTCTATAAATATTCACTGTATGCAAGAGCTGAAACTTATAGCTAAAACTATAGATTGTCCTCGCCCCATTTTTTCAGTTCAAGGAGAATGGGGATGAGGCTTTTTGTTTTCTCAGTAAGATTGTATTCTACTCTTACGGGCATCTCATCATACTGCTTTCTCTCCACAAGTCCGTCAGACTCAAGCTCTTTTAATGAGTTGGCAAGCATAGTATTGGTGATGCCATGTATTGAACGGCGTAATTCTCCATATCGCACTATTTCATTTTTATCGATGACGCACAGGATCATGATTTTCCACTTGCCGCCAACGGTATCAATAACTCTTTTTAATCCACAATCTTTCCCTGCGATATCTTCACATAATGGTTCTTTTGTCTCTTTTTTCCTCATAGTATACTTTTCCTTACTAGATAAATAAAAACTGCGTACTTGATATAAAAACTATACCACATATAATAAAAGCATCAGTTGAGAAAAACAAGTAGTTATTTACACATTTCAAAGAAAGGCGCTGCATTGCTGGCGGTATGGTGATTATTATGGAATACAGATTTACAAAAGAAAACTTTGAAACAGAAGTAATGAATAGTGATGTTCCGGTTCTTGTTGATTTTTATGCAGACTGGTGTGGCCCATGTAAAATGATGGGACCTGTAGTTGAAGAGCTTGCCAGAGAGTATGATGGTAAATTCAAGGTTGGCAAGATAAATGTTGATCAGGAGCCGCAGCTTGCACAGAAGTATGGAGTAATGAGTATACCTTACTTTGCGTTTATCAAGAAGGGGAGTCTGTATGATGATGAAATGGGTGCTGTTCCGAAGGAACGACTTGTAAGGAAAATGGAAGCAATGATTTAAGGCAGTACTCGGCAAGATGAAAAAGGAGAAGATTTACAAATGAAAAAAGCAGCTAATGATATAAAAAGATGTGTTGCCTGCGGTGTCTGCGTGTTGCAGTGCCCTAGAGAGGCAATAGATATCTATAAAGGCTGCCATGCTGTAGTAGATGTCATGAAGTGCGTTGGGTGTGGCATTTGCGAAAGAGCATGTCCTGCAGGCTCGATCAAGGTAGCGGAGGTGCAGGATGGCATCAAATAAAACTAAACACTGGTATGATTATCTGTGGATATGGACAATTATTTATTTTGCACTGGGGTTCTTTAATATTCTGTTTGCGTGGCTTGGGATGATTGATTTTATATTACCGCTGATTTTTGCGATAGCAGGTGGAAATAAGCTGTTTTGTAACAGATTTTGCGGAAGAGGCCAGCTTTTCTGGGTACTTGGGAAAAACTGCAAGTGTTCCAGGAGTAAACCAGCGCCCGGATGGATATCTTCTAAATGGTTCAGATATGGATTCCTGGCATTCTTCATGACGATGTTTGGAACAATGGTTTTTCAGACTTATCTTGTATTTGCCGGGACAAATACTCTTCGAAAGGCTATAAAGCTCTTTTGGACATTCAAAGTTACATGGAAATGGGCGTATAATGGAAGCGTGTTCCCCGACTGGGTAGCACAGTTTGGATTTGGGTTTTATAGCCTGATGCTTACATCAACTCTTATTGGGCTGATTGTTATGGCTTTGTACAAAGAAAGAACCTGGTGTTCATTCTGTCCAATGGGGACAATGACTCAGGGAATATGCAAGATAAAGGCAAGGAAAGGTGTGGAAAATCATGACGTTAAAAGAGAGAGCTGAGAGAGCAGTTGAATTAAAGAATTCAGGAAAGTATAACTGTGCCCAGGCTGTGACAGTAGTTTTATCCGATCAGACTGAACTTGCAGAGGAACAGCTAAAGCAGATATCAGCAGGATTCTGCGCAGGAATGGGCAATATGGAAGCAACCTGCGGCGCACTAATTGGAGCAGGCATGGTGGCAGGACTTAAGACAGAAGGAAAAGGGACTCTCGGGATTACAAGGCAGATCCAGGAAGAATTTGCAACAAGATGCGGGGCCTTAAAATGCAAGGATTTAAAGACAATGACGGATGGTAAACCCTTATGCCCATGCGAGGAATGCGTTAGAAATGCTGTTATGATTTATGGTGAGATTATGGGATTGTAATTGAGCCAAGCTGTTTTAATTTGAATACAGATAGTAGCAATATATTTGAAGATAATCTTACAAAAGACAGACAAAGATTTAATGAGTAGAAAGTAAAATCAGAGTATTATTTTTGATCGCGGTTATTAAAGTTGCCACCAGCCGCATACAGTAGCCCTGAGCTTCCTTGCGTACGCAGCAGGTAAACAGCAACTCGCAATTGAAATGCCTAAAACAGGGCACTTAAGGCAGTGAAAAAGTTCTCAAAGAGATAATCATTCTGCAGATGCAGATTCGAAAACCCCAGATTTTATCTGGGGGTTTTCTTATATTAATCAAGTAGTTCAGATATTCTACGGCTGTTCTAAATCTTCATCGTTGCCTTGTTCTTAATTATTACGGTATTCACGAGGTGAACAGTGGAACAGTTCCTTAAATGATTTAGAGAAATAACTGTTGTTATCAAATCCACATAACTCATAAATTGTTTGAACTGAGTAAGTGCTGCTTTTAAGCATATATGCCGCATTTTGCAATCTGAAATTCTTAAGATATTTAATTGGTGAAATATTGATAATTGACTTAAAGCACCTAAGAACTTCACTTTTACTAACATTTGCAGCATTAGCCAGGTCATCTAACGTTATATTTTTAGAATAGTTTGAATGGATGTAGTTTAGGATTATCTGTACGCGCTCCTCTAACAGTGGATTTACTGTGTGGGTAAGCATACTTTCTGTTAGATTCATATGATTTAGTACAGCAAAAAAATCAGATAATTCATTTCTGACTGATATCTCGTAATCCTCTGGTTCATGATTTATTATTTCCCATACAGTTTTGATAATATTGTCCAATTTGCTAAAGAATATGGAATCTGACTTCAGTATAAAATCTCTAATACTTGCGCTATGGATGATAGGATGTAAATACTTTTTATAATAAATACTTTCTGTATTGCTGCTTATAACAGAGCTGTCAAATATGACAGATTTAAAAATTGCTGCATTGACGGGGGTATGATTACGCATGGAATGCAAAACATTGGTATTTATGAAAAATAAGTCTCCTTCTGAAAGTATATATTTTCTGTTACCGCATTCTAAAAGAATAACGCCCTTTTCGACATGGCCTATCTCAATTTCAGCGTGCCAGTGCCAGTTGACAAAATCTTCGGTGATATCATCTCTATATATGGCAACTGGAAACTCTACAGTTCCATGGGTTCCAGTTTCATCTATATTGAATGGAGTTGCTTGTTTTGATAATGATATACATGATGAGAGTGCCATAATTATTCCTCTTGGAGATATAGTTATACTATTTGACCATTTTATTCCTTTTATTATATTAATAATACGATATAATTACAATAATTTCTTTCGACTAACAAAAAAGCACTAACAAAAAGAGGAGGCTGTAGATTATGTTTGATAATTTTAAATGGATCAATAAAGGTGAGATAAAAATTGAAGAGAATAAGGTTACAATAAAAGCACCGGCTTTGACAGATTTCTTCTGTGGTGGAAGTACAACAAGTGAAGAAGGAATTCTTCCTGAATCACTTTGTAATGCTCCATATTTCTACACAGATGTTAAGGGCGACTTCGTTCTTAATGTAAAGGTATCTCATGATTTTAAGGAAACTTATGATTCTGCATCTGTAATGGTTATGCAGGATATGGACAACTGGGCTAAATGCTGTTTTGAACTTACTGACTTTGGAACACACGCTGCTGTAAGTGTTGTAACTAAAGATGGTGAATCCGATGATGCTAATGGATGCGATATTGAAGGACAGAATTTTGCATATCTTAGAGTTTGTCGCGTGGGCAGAGCATTTTCTTTTCATTACTCCCTGGATGGAGTGCATTTCCACATGACAAGATATTTCTTAATGAAAGATGCTGAGTCTGTGAAAGTAGGTTTACTTGCTCAGGCACCTACAGGCCAAGGTGGAGACAGAATATACGAGAATCTTTCTATTGAAAGCAAAACGGTAAAAAATATCAGGGCCGGGGAATAAAAATGGAAGTAGAAAAGAATTATAAAAAAACACAGCTTGCATGCTATCTGGGATTTGTAACACAGGCCATCTGCGCTAATTTTGTACCGCTATTGTTTATAACATTTCATAATACATACAATATATCATTTGGAAAGCTGGCTGCTATTTCAACAGTATTCTTTGTTACACAGCTTGTAGTTGATTTTTTATGTGCAGGTATAGTAGATAAACTGGGTTACAGAGTATGCGTAATAGCTGCAGAGATTACATCAGGATTAGGACTTGCAGGACTTGCTGTATTACCTGACTTATTGTCAGTACCATTTTGGGGAATCCTTGTGTGTGTATTTATATATGCTGTTGGAAGTGGATTGACAGAAGTGCTGGTAAGTCCAATTGTAGAAGCATGTCCATTTGAAAATAAGGATACAATGATGAGTCTTCTTCATTCCTTTTATTGCTGGGGATGGGTTGGAGTTGTCTTGGGCTCCACAGCCTTCTTTACGGTTTTTGGTATAGAAAAATGGAGAATAATGGCACTTATATGGTCGGTCATTCCGCTTTATAACATTTTCAATTTTGCAACCTGTCCAATCGAACCACTGGTAGAAGATGGTAAGAGCATGACAATGCCCCAACTGTTGAAAACAAAAGCATTTTGGATTTTTATTATACTCATGATCTGCGCAGGTTCTTCAGAAATAGCGATGGGACAGTGGGCATCCGCCTATGCTGAATCAGCACTACATGTTTCCAAAACAGTTGGAGATTTGGCTGGACCCTGCGGATTTGCAGTGTGCATGGGAATCAGTAGACTTCTTTATGGAAAGTTCGGTGAAAAAGTTGATCTGACAATTTTCATGATGGCATCCGGAGTAATGTGCCTTATGTGTTATCTGGTTGCCGGACTGGCAAATATACCATGGGTTGGATTGATTGGATGTGCATTATGCGGATTTTCTGTAGGTATAATGTGGCCAGGTTCAATTAGTATATCATCACAGATACTTCCAACTGGAGGTACAGCAATGTTTGCACTTCTAGCGCTCGCAGGAGATTTAGGGGGAGCAATGGGCCCTGCTATTATTGGAAGTATATCTGAAAAAGAGGCTAATAATTTGCAGGCAGGAGTATTGGCAGGTATAGGTTTTCCTATCATTTTAGTAATTTCAGTGTTCTATATTCGAAATAAGTATCGATAGATATTCAAATTGGTGGAAGTAATATAGCAGGCAATATCGTCATATTATAAACTTTCGTTGCTAACAGCCTCGCACATTAGCCCTGAGCTCTCTACCGTACGCAGCAGGTAAACAGCAACTTGTCCTGGAAATGCCACAAACACAGCACTTAAGGCAGTGAAAAAGTTCTCAAAGAGATGAGAATATCTGCTATGGCAGATTTCAGAAGACTCGGTACATTTGTACCGGGTCTTTTTTGTATCTATGCATTATTTATGGATTTTTTAGACTATCGCTAGACGGAATGTTGTAAAATTTAAGAGGAATATAAAGCCACGACGGAGCTAAGATAAGAAAAGAGGAGGCGATTCATGAAAAAGCGTTTATG
>JAEEGH010010759.1_pt1 | contig 20905 bp, 14 predicted proteins | sample 9134181 | NCBI WGS metagenome assembly JAEEGH01 (sample SAMN16246544, study PRJNA631951) | gut metagenome | biome: gut microbiome; feature: rumen; material: DP-attached | host: Bos | place: Iran: Karaj | collected 2018-10
CGGTTCTCCTAGGGAAGCAAAAAGCATGAATGGCTATGTAGAAGATGAACTTGTCTACAAAGACTCCTCGAAAAAGGAATTGCTGGCATGTTTTCCAAGTGTAGAAGGAAATAAAATGGTCCCAAACACTGTTACCCGTATTGGAGATTGGGCTTTCTGTGATTGTGCCGGTTTAACGTCAGTGAATATTCCTAATAGTGTTACGCATATAGGGACGTGCGCTTTTAGAGGTTGCACAGGCTTGAAATCGATAGAGATTCCTGATAGTGTTACCGAAATTGCCTATAATGTTTTTGATTGCGATTTAGATCTTCCGGTGTATAATGCGCACGTATTTGCTCGTTTGCCACGTTCGTATGTTGGAGAGTATATTATTCCTGATGGCATAGAAGCTATTGCCAAGGAGGCTTTTTCTGGTTGCGAAGAATTAACTTCTATTAACATCCCTGATAGCGTCTCATGCATTGAAAGTGACGCTTTTAGAGGATGCACCGCTTTGACTTCTATAGTTATACCCAAAGATGCTTTTGGAAAAGATGGAACACCGATATCACTATCGATTATTAGTGGTTGTACTAGCCTTCGAAGAATTCTGCTACCAACTCATGTTTCAGTAGATGGAAGTTTTTGTTTTAAGGATTTGACTGAGTTGCAAGAGATAAGTATCCCAGAAGGAGTAGAAAAAATTCCCGAAAATTGTTTCCGCAATTGTAAAAACTTGAAATATTTATCTTTACCAGATTCTGTAAAAAAAATAGGTGAGTGCGCATTTTATGATTGTACTTCTCTAGAAGAAATCACATTGCCTCAACATATAAAAGAAATACCAGATTGGTGTTTCCGTGGATGTGGAAATCTGAAAAGACTCGTTATTCCCGATTCTGTAAAAAAAGTAGGACTCAAAGCACTTTCGTTCTGCAACTCGCTCACTGAATTAACCATTCCAGAAGGAGTCGAAGAAATAAATGACTATGCGATATGGCAATGTAATCATCTTAAAAGTCTTACGCTTTCTCGTTCTATACAAAAACTAGGGAAAGGTGCATTATGTGATTTGCTATCTCTCAAAGAAATTTGTATTCCTAAAGGTCAAAAGGCACGTTTCCTACAAATGGGTTTAAAAGAATATGAGGATATTATAGTAGAACGAGACAATGAGGAATTAACGATTTTACTAAATCTTGCAAAGGCTTATGAGTTTGGAATTGGTGTCTCGCAGAATATAGCACAAGCCGTGCTGATTTATACGCAAGCCGCAGCGAAAGGATGTGCAGAAGCCGCATATCGCTTAGCAGAATGGTATCAGAACGGTGAGGTATTGCCTTTGGATCTTAACAAGGCACTTGATTTGTACAAACAAGCAGCAAAATCTGGGAATAAAGACGCAGAAGAGAAAGCGCAAAAGATTCAACAAAAGATTGAGTCGGAAGAAAAGAAACAAGCAGATTATTTGGCAGAAAAGCAAAAAGAGCAAGAGACGAAAGCGGTAACGGAAGCACAAGCGATACCATATTATCTGTTCTTTGATACGGAAACTGCCGGATTACCACCGAAGGGCAAGTATGATGTGCCCGTAACAAATCCTGATTTTTGGCCGCGATTAGTCCAGTTGGCATGGATTCTAACAGACAAGGAAGGAAGAGTCCTCAATCGCAAGTCAAAGATTATATATCCTAATGGCTTTTCTATTCCGGCAAGTGCCACTGCGGTTCATCATATTACTACAGAACACGCAATGCAAGTAGGCGAACCTTTGCGAGATGTGTTAGGAGAGTTTATTAGAGATTTATTGCCGGCTGTAAAGGTGGTTGGCCACAATATTAAGTTTGACCGACATATCGTAGGAGCAGAGTTATATAGTATGGATATGGACTATCTGGCTCTGATGAACAAACCAAGTATTTGTACGATGACATCTAAGTCTATTATTGATTATTGTGCTCTCCCTCAGTTAGATCCAAACAAGAATGGTTACAAATGGCCTTCTCTACAAGAGCTATATCGCAAACTATTCAACAGAGACTTCGAGGACGCACACGATGCCCTTGCTGACATCACAGCTACCAAAGATTGCTTCCTTGAACTCAAGCGGAGAGGGATAATTAAAGAATAATTTAAACACACAATATTATGAAACACAATTTCAAAACAACGATTCTCATTGCCGCAATCGGCATGATTGTTTACGCGATTTATGTGTTGACGCACTACGCGCTCAGCGAGGTATGTCCGACGCCTTACCATTATGATTTATGGACCGATATATGCGAGCGATTGATCTTCGATATCATGCCGGTTAGTCTCATCCTTGCTGGTGTTAACTTGTGGAAATACCGTCCAGCCCCAAATGCATCCAAGTCTTTCCGAGTCTTCACGGTATGCTTATTCGTTGTATTAATTGTCACGTTGTTGTTTCCTCTCAACACCCATCGAATCATAGGAATGGCGTACTTCTTTCCGTCTATCTATTGGCGCGCGATTCTTCTAATCACAGGTATTGTCTGGCTCTTTATGCTTAGAAAGCAACCGTTAGAAGAGTCTTCTCCTACATCCTATAGGGTAATGCTAATTATAGCTATGCTGCTCCTTGCACTGCCCATAATATTTGAAACTATTTCGGGTATATCGCTGTTATGTGGTAGGGAGTACGTATTAGGGCTTCATTCCTCTGCTATTAAGTCCTGGGTAAGATACATCGCTCCCACGATTATGCTTTGTTGGTATAGCGTTGCCCTTTATAGAGCATCGAAGAACAACAAAAACAATTAGTACAATGAAACCTATTGTAACTTTTACACTAGAATACATGAACGGAAATTAAACTATATACGAGTATGACTACTCCTATTTATCCTTGCCTCGGCGCCTTAGTAGGCGACACCGTAGGTTCCCACTAAACAACAAAAAGTTCGGGGGAGTAACCCCGAAAAGTAGACAGCAGGATGTAGCGATACCGGCATACGATGCCGGGCTAATGGACGAAAAGAGCACGCTTAAGCGAGTTTAGACAATTCCAAGGAATCTTCTCTTTGCTTGCAAATCGATTATTTTTTTTGCTAAAAATCTTGCAAATTTGAAAAATTTGTAGTACCTTTGCAGCCGATTTGCAAAAAATTACACACAGATATGATAAAAGTACAATATCAAGACGGAAGTATTCAGGGTTTTGAGTGGGAAGACGAGCAAGCGAAGCATGCGTTCTGGCATACGAGTTCGCACTTGATGGCAGAGGCGCTGCAGGAGCTCTATCCGGGCATTCAGTTCGGTATCGGTCCCGCGATCGAGAACGGTTTTTACTACGACGTGATGCCGCCTGAGGGAGTCGTCATCAACGACGAGTGCTTCGCCGACATCGAGAACAAGATGATGGAGTTGCGTGCGAAGAAAGAGTCAGTCGTACGCGCCGAAATTTCCAAAGCCGATGCCCTCAAGGCCTTCGGCGACAAGGGTCAGAGTTATAAATGCGAGTTGATCTCCGAGTTGGAGGACGGCTCGATCACGACTTATACGCAAGGCGATTTCACGGATCTGTGTAAGGGTCCGCACCTCTTGAGCACAGGCGATATCAAGGCAGTGAAGGTGCTGTCCTGCTCCGCGGCATACTGGCGCGGCGATGAGAAACGTCCGATGATGACGCGTATCTACGCGATCTCGTTCCCGAAGCGCTCGATGCTCGATGAGTACCTGGCGTTGCTCGAAGAGGCAAAGAAACGCGACCACCGTAAGATCGGTAAGGATCTGGAGCTGTTTATGTTCTCCGATATGGTGGGCAAAGGTCTGCCTATCTGGTTACCGAAGGGCACGGCGCTGCGTCTGCGCCTGGAGGATTTCCTCAAGAAGATTCAGAAGCGTTATGGTTATCAACAGGTCATCACCCCGCATATCGGAAGCAAGAACCTCTATATGACTTCGGGTCACTGGGATCACTACGGTAAGGACTCGTTCCAACCGATCACCACGCCGGAAGAGGGTGAGGTCTATCTGCTCAAGCCGATGAACTGCCCGCATCACTGCGCGATCTACAAGAACAGCCCGCGTTCGTACAAGGATCTGCCATTCCGCTGCGCGGAGTTCGGTACGGTCTATCGTTACGAGCAGAGCGGTGAGTTGCACGGACTGACCCGTGTACGTTCGTTCACGCAGGACGATGCGCATATTTTCTGCCGTCAGGACCAAGTAAAGCAGGAGTTCATCCGCGTGATGGAGATCATCAACATCATCTTCAAGGCGCTGAACTTCGAGAACTACGAGGCACAGATCTCGCTCCGCGACCCGAATAACCACGAGAAATACGTGGGTTCAGACGAGATATGGGAGCACGCAGAGAACGCTATCCGCGAGGCCTGCAAGGAGATGAATCTGCCGGCACGCGAAGAGACCGGTGAAGCAGCCTTCTACGGACCGAAACTCGACTTCATGGTGAAGGATGCCCTCGGTCGTCGTTGGCAGTTGGGTACGATCCAGGTGGACTACAACCTGCCGGAGCGTTTCGAGCTCGAATATACGGGTGAGGACAACCAGAAGCACCGTCCGGTGATGATCCACCGTGCGCCGTTTGGTTCGATGGAGCGTTTCGTAGCGGTTCTCATCGAGCACACGGCAGGTAAGTTCCCGCTCTGGCTCACACCGGATCAGGCGGTGGTACTGCCGATCTCGGAGAAGAGCAACGAGTATGCATGGAAAGTGAAGGAAATGCTCGAGGCACAGGACGTACGCGTCATCGTAGATGACCGCAACGAGAAACTCGGACGTAAGATCCGCGACAACGAGCTGAAGCGTATCCCCTACATGCTGATTGTCGGCGAGAAAGAGGCTGAAGAGGGTAAGGTGAGCGTGCGTCGTCAAGGCGGCGAGGCCAGCGGTCAGCCGGCACCGGAAGGAGACGGCTCGATGACGATCCAGCAGTTCGCTGACTTCATCAACGACAACGTCAAAAAACAAATGAACGAGTTCTAGATATCTAGATTTCTAGAATTCTAGATTTCTAGTCTTCTGAACTCTGCCAGAACGATGGCAGTTGCAATAGAAACGTTGAGGCTTTCCGAAGTCTCAGCGTTTTTTGGATAGGAAGGAATACGGATAGGATGCGTAATAAGTTTACGAACCTCTTGCGAGATACCGTTGCCCTCATTTCCCATGATGATAATTCCTTCTTTGGGAAGGGTACTTTCGTACATATCTTTGCCTTCCAAAAGAGTTCCTATAATCGGGCATTGCTGTTGGCTGAGCCAAGCGGGGAGATCGACATAGTGGACACGAACGCGAGCGAGGGCACCCATCGTGGCTTGAACGACCTTGGGGTTATAGCAGTCGGCGGTGTCGAGCGAACAGAAGATATCATGAACGCCAAACCAATCGCAAGTGCGGATGATCGTGCCGAGATTGCCCGGGTCTTGGATGCCGTCTAACGCAAGCGTTAGATTTTCGATTTTTGATTTTTGATTCTCGATTTTTGATTTTCGGAAGACTCCGATGACGCCTTGCGGTGCACGCAAACCGCTCATCAGCTCGAGTTGTTCCTTCGGAACGATTATTGCTTCGCGTTGATAGGCTTCGCCGTTTATAGCTTCGCTGTGTATATACAGATGAACGAGTTCGAAGGACTTCGCCAATTCGGACACGCATTTATCGCCTTCGGCGACAAAGAGATTCAGTTCGTCACGAAATTTCTTAAGTTGCAAACTTTTAACAAGTTTGACCTGCGCTTTGCTGATTTTTTCCATAATATCATCGAAATCGGCTACAAAATTATAAAAATTCTTGCATATGTGCAAATTTTTTACTACTTTTGCACGCCAATTATGCGGAATAAGCTGTACATATTGCTTCTGGCGGTGTTTTTCTGCGCCTGCAACACGACGAAGTTCGTGCCGCAGGATAAGTACTTGTTGAACAAGGCGAATGTCAAATGTACGGACGACAAGACCGTGGCTACAAACGATTTGCGTAACTACCTTCGTCAACGGCAGAACACGGAGATAATGGGTTTCTGGAAGTTGCAGTTGCATATCTACAACACCGCTCCTACGGACACCACAACCGCCTCGAAGAAACGTCTGGCGCATAATGCATTCAAGATGGGCGAGGCGCCGGTAGTGTATGACGAAGAGTTGACGGCAGCCAGCATGCAGCAGTTGCGTCAGCAGATGAACAACATGGGGTACTTCAATGCGCGAGTGGACACGGTCAAGAAGATCAAGAACCGCAAGGTGAATCTGACCTATCTCGTGACTGCCAATGAGCCTTATTACGTTCGCTCGTACACCGTCGATATCCCCAACGATTCGATCCGTCTGATCGCGGAGAGTGACCGCTGTGTGATCAAACCCGGCGAGCAGTTCTCCACGAAGCAACTGGACGAGGAGCGCACACGTATCGCTACCGCCCTGCGCAACAAGGGTTATTTCTATTTCGAGAAATCGATGTTGGAGTTCACGGCGGACAGTGCCCTCGGCAGCCATCAGGTGGATATCCGCATCCACCCGGCGGAGTACATCCTGCATCTGGATTCCGCGGCGCTGCAGAAACTACGCACCCGATTCTATATCCGCGAGGTGACGTACAAGATGGACAAACCGTTCCTGCGCAAGAACACGCTGCGCAATGCCTGCCGTATCCGAGCCGGCGAGCGCTATGCAGAATGGCGCGTTGAACGCACGTACGCGCGGATGAACGCGCTCGCGCCGGTCAAGTACGTCGATATAGCGTTCACGCCGGTAGGTGACAGTCTGCTCGACTGCGCCATCACGATCTCCAAGGGACGACTCAACTCTATCTCCGCGGAGGTGGAAGGCACGTATAGTGCCGGCGATTGGGGTGTAGCAGCGGGCGTCAACTACAGCAATAAGAATATCTTCAAGGGTGCGGAAGTGCTCTCTATCGGAGCCCGTGCCTCGTACGAATGGCGTTCGGACGGCGGACGTGCTATCGAGGCCAAGGGCGAGGTCGGTATGCTCTTCCCCTCCAACGTCAAGGTGCGCATCGCATACAACTACCAGCAGCGTCCGGGCGAATACACCCGCACGATTGCCAATGCCGGTTTGGGGTATACGTACCATAAACCCGGTAGCCGATGGACGCATCAGTTCGGTCTGATCGATATCAATTATATCTACGTGCCGTGGATGTCACAGGAGTTCCTCAGCAAGTTCCTTAACCGATCTTCGGTTCTGGCGGCCAGTTACAAGGACCATTTCATTGTCGATTGGAATTATCTGGCTACGTTCACGACCTTCGATCCGCGCAATCCGCACCGCTCGTATCTGCAGTTAGGTATGCGTGCTGAGACAGCAGGCAACGCGCTGTATCTGCTCAGTTACATGGCTACCCTGCCCCAGGACGACGCAGGACATTATATGCTTTGGCGCATTCCGTTTGCGCAATATGCCAAGGGCGATATCAACTTCACTTACCACGGTATCATCACGCCAAAGCATCATCTGGTGGGTCACTTCGGTCTGGGTGTAGCCGTACCCTACCTCAACGCGGATGTGCTGCCGTTCGAGAAGCGCTATTTCGGTGGCGGCGCCAACGGTATCCGCGGATGGCAGGCACGTACCCTCGGACCCGGTGCGTTCAAGAGCGTAGGCGGGGCGTATGCGTACGATCTGCAGGTGGGAGATATCAAACTGGACGTGAACCTCGAGTACCGCTATAAGGTGCTGAAGTTCCTGGAGCTGGCAGCCTTCCTGGATGCAGGAAACATATGGACCATTCGGACGTACGACACCCAACCGGACGGCGTCTTCCTCTGGGATCAGTTCTACAAACAGATCGCATGGAGTTACGGCGTCGGTATCCGTTTTGACTTCTCGATCTTCATCTTCCGTGTCGATTTCGGTGTCAAACTGCATGACCCGAGTCGCATCGCGGAAGGCAAACAATGGCGCACGGCGCATAACGGCTTGGGATGGAAAGACGATATGACCTTCCATTTCGCCATAGGGTACCCTTTCTAGAACTCTAGAATTCTAGAAATCTAGATAACTAGTTATGCTGAAAACTCAGATGATAAAAGGGCTGATCGAAGCCGGGTGCGATGAAGCAGGACGCGGACCGTTGGCAGGGAGTGTGTTCTGTGCGGCCGTGATCTTAGACCCCGAGCGGGTGAAAGAGGTGCCGGAGTTCGCTTGGCTCAACGACTCGAAGCAACTGACCGAGAAACAGCGCGAAGCCCTGCGGCCGGTCATCGAACGCGAGGCAGTCAGTTGGGCGGTGGTCGAGGTGACGGCACAGGAGATAGACGAACGCAATATATTGCAGTGCTCCATACTCGGGATGCAGCGGGCTTTGGACAAGCTTACTGTCCGACCGCAACACATCCTCGTGGACGGCAACAAATGGAAGCCCTACGTGCCGGAAGGCGAACTGTTAGCGATTCCCGCAGACACGGTGGTGCATGGGGATGCCACCTATATGTCGATCGCCGCAGCGAGTGTGCTGGCCAAGACCTATCGGGATGAATACATGCTGCGCCTCCATGCCGAATACCCCCAATACGGCTGGGATGCCAACAAAGGCTACCCCACCGCCGCACACTATGAGGCGATCAAACGTTTTGGTGTTACGCCGTATCACCGCAAAACGTTCAATTTGAAATTATAAATTGTAAATTGCTAAAGATATGATTTTTATTTCCAACACTCAGACGCCGGACGGTCAGACTCGTCCCCGTCGCAGAATCGGTTGTTTAGGCGGATGTCTTATTTTCTTCGCCGTGTATTTCCTTTGTAGCGCCATCATCGGATGGATCATGGGCGATATGTTCTCCTCTCCGTCAGTGACGCTGGAGGACAAGACCGTCTATCGTCTCCAACTCAAAGGTACGCTGGTAGAGCAGGCGCAAGAGGAGAATCCCTTCGCAAGCCTGATGAGTTCCGTGCCTTATAGCAACTACGCCCAGCAGGACGCCGTCGGTCTGAACGATATCCTCGCGAACATTCGTTTGGCCAAGAACGACGACAAGATCCTCGGAATCTGGTTGGATGGCGGCCGTCTGGCGATGAATCCGGCGGGAGCCAAAGCGATCCGCGATGCCTTGCTCGATTTCAAGACCAGCGGCAAATGGGTCATTGCTTCGGCAAAGAACTACGGCGCGAACAATTATTACATCGCTTCGGTCGCCGACCGAATCTGTCTCGACCCGACGGGTGCAGTCGATTGGAACGGACTCTCCGTGACGAAGATGTACTACACCCGCGTGATGGAGAAGATCGGCGTGGAAATGCAGATCCTCAAGGTAGGTACCTTCAAGTCCGCCGTAGAGCCTTTCTTCCGCACCTCGATGTCCGACGCCGACCGCGAGCAGAACAAGCAGTTCCTGGACGGTATCTGGAGTGAGTACAAAACTGCAGTAGGTGCTTCGCGTCATCTGACGGAGACCGAACTCGATGCTTTGGCAGACCGTTACATGGGACTACAGAGTGCCGATGAGCAGGTCAAAGCCGGACTGGTGGATACCCTCGTTTACGGACAGGACATGGACTCCCTGCTGCGTATTTACTGCGGCACGAAAGACTTCAAGACCCTGACCACCTCCAAACTGGCAGCGGTCAAGCGTCCGGAGTCGAAAGCGAAAGACAAAGTGGCGGTGCTCTACCTCGAAGGGGAGATAACCGAAGACGGTCAGGACGGTATCGTCAGCCAAGACGTGCTGAAGACCTTCAAGAAGATCGCCAAGGACGACGATATCAAAGCGCTCGTGCTACGCGTCAACAGTCCGGGTGGTTCGGCAGACGCCAGCGAGCAGATATGGCATGCAGTTCAGAAGATCAAAGCTGACAGCATCCCTGTAGTCGTTTCGATGGGCGGTCTGGCTGCTTCGGGCGGTTATTATATCTCCTGCGGCGCAGATTATATCTATGCCGAACCTACCACGCTGACCGGTTCGATCGGGATCTTCGGTACCGTCCCCAACGTAGCCAAACTGCGCAATAAAGTGGGACTCGATATCGACGGTGTCTCCACGAACAAGCACTCGGAACTGGATGCTAACATGCTCTACAAAGGTATGAACCCCGAGGAGCACGCGATGATGCAGACCATGGTCGAGCGCGGTTATGACCTGTTCACCAGCCGTTGTGCCGAAGGTCGTCATGTCAGTCAGGACTATATCAAGTCCGTCGGCGAAGGTCGTGTATGGTTGGGCGCTAAGGCCAAAGAGATCGGTCTCGTGGATGAAATGGGTAATATCGACAACGCGATCGCCAAGGCCGTCGAACTCGCCGGTCTCGAGAACTATCAGTTATGCTACTACCCCGACGTAGTGGACCCCTACGAAGAGATCCTCAAGATGTTTGATAACACGACCGACGAAGAGAAACTGATCCTCAAGATCAAAGAGTTCGCTTCCAAGCCGCGCGTAATGGCCCGTATGGATGAGATCATCATTCGCTAACATATTGCTCATCCCCCTGAGTTGGCTCTACGCCCTCGGCGTCGCCATCCGGCACATGCTCTTCGACCAGCGCCTGCTGCCTTCCTTCGGCGTGGATATCCCGACGATCTGTGTGGGCAACATCGCTGTCGGAGGAACGGGCAAGACCCCTATGACGGCGTATATCGTGCAACTGTTGCTCGACCACGGTTATCATCCGGCTATCCTCTCGCGCGGCTACAAACGTACGACGCACGGCTTCGTCATGGCGGACAGCCAATCGACGGCGGAGAGTTTGGGAGACGAGGCGATGCAGATGCACCGCACCTTCCCGGATGTACCGATCGCGGTCTGCGAGAGGCGTGTGCGCGGCGTGTACCAACTCAAGCGGCAGGTAGAGCAGCTCGACGTGATTGTACTGGACGACGCCATGCAGCATCGCTCCATCCGCTGCGGTTTCACGGTGCTGCTCACGCCTTATGACCGGCTCTATATCGACGACCATATGTTGCCTTGGGGAACACTGCGCGATCTGCCGTCCCGCGCACTCAAAGCGGACACGATCGTCGTCACCAAGTGCCCGGACACCATCCGTCCGATCGACATGCGCGTCATCGACAACCGGCTCCATCTGCCGACCTATCAGCAGCTCCATTTTGCGGGGATCGAGTACGCATCGCTGGCACAAGAAGGCACCCCGCTCGTGCTCACCGGCATTGCCCGACCCGAGTACCTGTATGAGCATGTGAAGGAATCATACCCGCAGGCAGAGTTACTCGCCTACCCCGATCATCACCGCTTCACGCAGCAGGATATCGAGACCATACTCGCGAAAGCCAAGCATTTGGACTTTGTGCTCACCACGGAGAAAGACCTGCAGCGCTTGCAATCCACTACCCTTTCCGAGCAACTGGCAGCGCAAGGCAAAGCCCTCATCGCCCTGCCCATCCGGATGCGGTTCTGTACCCCTAAAGAATATTTCGACAAACAGATTCTTCAATACGTTCACGAAAATCAACGTTAGCCATGCCGTTTCTGACTCTCTTACGCCGTTTTGTGCCACCCTACAAAGGCTTGATGGCACTCAACATCCTCTTCAACCTGCTCTCAACGATCCTGTCGTTGTTCTCCTTCGCCGCCATCATCCCCGTGCTGCGTATCCTCTTCGGTCTGACCGCCGTGGATGCCCAATACACCGATCTGGCGAGCGTGAGCGGTATCCAAGAAACGATGGCGGCGCTCCGCTCGAACCTCTACTGTATGCTCAACGAGCAGATAGCGATTCACGGATCGAGTTTTATCCTGCTCCAGCTGGGGCTCTTCCTCGTGATCATGACCGGACTCAAATGCGGTGCGGCGTGGTTGGCGAACTACTACATGGTACCGATCCGAACCGGTGTGCTGCGCGACCTTCGTCAGCAGCTCTACGATAAGGTGCTCTCGCTCCCGATGGGATATTTCACCGAGGCACGCCGCGGCGATGTCATCTCCCGTATGACGAACGATGTAGGCGAGGTGGAAGGCTCGATCATGTCGGCGCTCGATATTCTTTTCAAGGATCCGGTGATGATTCTCGTCTATCTCATCACGCTCATCGTCATCTCATGGCAGTTGACCGTGTTTGTGCTCCTTCTGATGCCGGTTGCCGTGTTCTTTATCGGTCGTATCGGCCGCAGCCTCAAGCGTGCGTCCAACAAGGGACAGGAGCAGAACGCCGAGATACTCTCTTCCATCGACGAGACCCTGCTCGGTCTGCGTGTGGTCAAAGGTTTCAATGCACAGCATAAGTTACGCGAGCGCTTCAATACGCTCATCAATGCCACCCGCGCCACCTTCAACCGCATCAACCGCCGTTACTATCTCGCCCACCCGCTCTCGGAGTTCCTGGGCACGACCCTCATCGCTATCATCCTCTGGTTCGGCGGTCTGCTCATCCTCTCCGACCATGCGACGATCGATGCCTCTACCTTCATCTATTATCTCGTCATCTTCTACTCGATCATCAACCCCGCCAAAGACCTCAGCCGGGCATCCTACGGCATCCGCCGAGGTATGGCGTCGCTCGAGCGTATCGATAAGATCCTCAACACGCAGTCGAACATACACGAACCCGAACATCCTGCCCACCTTACGCAGGACACATTCCGCGAAGGTCTTGCTTTCGAGCATGTCCATTTCAGTTACCAACCGGACCGCGAGGTACTGACGGATATCTGTCTGCAGATCCCGAAAGGTAAGACGATCGCACTCGTCGGACAGTCCGGTTCCGGTAAAACCACCATGACCGATCTCGTGCCGCGGTTCTACGACCCCAACCAGGGTGCTGTCACGCTCGATGGAACGGACATACGCGCTTTCTCGACGCATGACCTGCGTGCCCTCATGGGTATCGTCTGCCAAGAACCCGTGCTCTTCAACGACACGGTCTATAATAACATCACCTTCGGTGTCGATACGACCCAACCTGCGCCCAACGGCCTCTCATGGTCCGAAGCGGTGGAGCAAGCCGCACGCATCGCCAATGCCCATGAGTTCATCGCACAGATGCCCGAAGGGTACGAGACCAATATAGGGGATCGCGGCAGTCGCCTCTCCGGTGGTCAGCGCCAGCGTCTCTCTATCGCCCGCGCTATCCTCAAGAACCCGCCTATCCTCATCCTCGATGAGGCTACTTCGGCACTCGACACCGAGTCCGAACGACTGGTACAGGAGGCGCTCGAGCACCTGATGAAAGAGCGCACCACCCTCGTCGTAGCCCACCGTCTCTCCACCATCAAGCACGCCGATCTCATATGCGTCATGCACGAAGGTCGTATCGTCGAGCGAGGCACGCACGATGACCTATACGCCCTCGGCGGATACTACACGAAATTAGTGGATATGCAGAAATGAAAAAGGTTTTACTCGGCATGTCCGGCGGCATCGACTCGACGGTGAGTGCGATGTTGCTGTTGGAGCAAGGCTACGAAGTAGTCGGCGTCACTTTCCGTACCTATGACTCGATGAAAGACTCCTGCATCGCCAAAGAGAAAGGATGCTGCACGATCGACTCCATCATGGAAGCCAAGCATAATGCGGAGCGGATGGGGTTTGAGCATCATATTGTCGATTTCCGGGAGACCTTCAAACGATGCGTCATTCAGAACTTTATCGACGAATACATGGCAGGTCGCACCCCCAACCCCTGCGTGCTCTGCAATTCCACCATCAAATGGGGTGAGATGCTGCACCTCGCCGATGAGATGGGGTGCGATTTCATCGCCACAGGACACTACGCCCGCATCGCCGAACGCGACGGACATGTATATCTGCGCACCGCAGCGGACGTCAAGAAAGACCAAACCTATTTCCTCTGGATGTTGACCGAAGAGCAACTCCAACGCACCCTCTTCCCGCTCGGGGACTACACCAAAGAGCAGGTGCGGGAGATGGCCCGTCAGCACGGTTATGAGAAACTCGCCACTAAACGCGAGAGCCAGGAGATATGCTTCATCCCCGACGATGACTACCGCAGCTTCCTGCGCGCGAATGTGCCCGATTACAACGAACGCGTACACGCGGGCGAGTATGTCGATGCGAACGGTAAGGTACTCGGTCACCACGAAGGCTACGTCAACTACACCATCGGGCAACGCAAAGGACTCGGTATCGCCCTCGGGCATCCCGCCTATATCACCCATATCGATGCCGCCACCAACCGCATCACCCTCGGCACCAACGACGACATGTATGCCACAGAGCTATCCTATAGACCGGTAGGTCGTCCTATAGCGCCAGCGTCCTGTAGCGAAGCGTCCTTACCCTTCTCTGCCAAGGTCCGCTATCGTTCCCAAGCCGTTCCTGTCAAAAAAATAGACGGGAATTGCATCTCATTTGCAACTCCCGTCTGGGGTATCACCCCCGGTCAGTCAGTCGTTATCTATGACGACGATCTGGTGGTCGGCGGCGGAATCATCATAGGATCCTAGTTATTTCCCGAAATAGCGTTTGAACAGACCCTCAAAGCCTTTTCCGTGACGAGCCTCGTCGCGAGCCATCTCGTGTACCGAGTCGTGGATCGGGTCAAGGTCTAACTCTTTCGCGCGCTTAGCGATCTTGAACTTATCTTCGCATGCACCTGCCTCTGCCATCATACGTTTCTCCAAGTTCGTCTTGGTGTCCCATACGATCTCGCCAAGCAACTCTGCAAAACGCGATGCGTGATCTGCCTCTTCGTATGCATACTGACGGAAAGCAGCTGCGATCTCCGGATAGCCCTCACGATCGGCTTGACGAGCCATGGCCAGGTACTGACCTACTTCCGAGCACTCACCCATAAAGTGAGCCCGCAGACCCTCTGCGATAATCGGATCTTTTACATCCTTCGCTACTCCCAATACATGCTCGCATACGAAGTTCAACTTGTCGTCGGAAGCTACCTTCCATTCAACGATTTGTTTGCATTGCGGGCAACGCTCCGGAGCCTCTGTGCCCTCGTGTACATAACCACAAATCGGGCAAATAAATTTCTTTACCATAGTGTTAAAATTTTAAAGGGTTAATATAAAAAGTTACATCATTTTATCATTTCATCATTTCATCATTGCTAAGATGTCTTCCGCGCGTCTTAGTGCGAAGTGAATGTTCGCGCATATGTTATGCGGATCCATCTGTTGCTCGATGCCGCCCTGCATCAACTGCTTGTGCACGTGGTCGTTCACGCCCGAGAGAATGATCGTGATACCCTCGTTGTGCGACCGCTGAATCAGCATACTCAAGTTATGCATCGCCGTCGAATCCACGAACGGCACCTTACGCATGCGGATGATGCGCACCGGATAGTCCTTACCGCTCACGTGCAGCATGATCTCGTCGAACCGGTTCGCGATACCGAAGAAATACGGACCGTCGATCTCATAAACCTCCACGCCCTCCGGAATGGTCAGGTGCTCGAGGTTCAGATTGCTCTCCGTATCCTCGTTCGGGTCGATCTCCTTATGCAGCGTACGGATATGCGTCTGCTCGTTCGTACGCATCAGGAACAGCACCATCGCCAGCAGCAGACCCACCTCGATAGCAACCGTCAGATCGAAGATCACTGTCAGAAGGAAGGTAATCACCAGCACCCAGAAATCGCGGTTGCGGTGCTTGAACAAGCCAACGATCGTTTTCCAACCCGACATGGAGTATGCTACCATGATCAGTACCGCCGCCAGACAAGACATCGGGATCATACCAACGAGTTGACCCAAGAACAGCAGCACGAGCAGCAGCACCACCGCATGTACGATTCCCGCCACCGGTGTACGTCCGCCGTTATTGATGTTCGTCATCGTGCGGGCGATCGCGCCTGTCGCCGGGATACCGCCGAAGAAAGGCACTACCACGTTCGCTACGCCTTGCGCGATCAACTCCGTGTTCGAGTTATGCCGATCGCCGATCACACCGTCTGCCACCATCGCGCTCAATAACGATTCGATGGCTCCGAGCATCGCGATCGTGAACGCCGAGGGGAACAGCTCGCGTATCAATGACATCACCGTCTGTCCTTCCGCCAACTCGATACTCGGCACGTGCGGCGCCGGGATACCGTGCGGCAGGGCATACAGGTCGCCGATCGTCTGAACGGATGCCACACCCCATGCGGCAGGAGCAAACTCTTTCAGCAGCCAAACGGCCAAGGTCGCGAAGATGATCGCCGCCAACGAACCCGGGATACGTTTCGTGAGCTTCGGCATAAAAATGCACACCAGCAAGGAGAAAACACCTATCGCGAGCGCCCACCAATTCACGCTGAAATGCTGCGCATAGATGATCCATTTATCGACGAAGTTAGCCGGCACATTGCTCAGCCCCAACCCGAAGAAATCATTCATCTGCGTGCTGAAAATCGTCAGCGCGATACCGGCCGTGAAACCCACAATCACCGGGTATGGAACGAACTTAATCACCGAACCCAACCGCGCCAAACCCATCGCAATCAGCAGTATGCCTGCCATCACCGTCGCGATCATCAAGCCCGTCAAACCGAACTGCTGAATGATGCCGTAGATAATCACGATAAACGCACCCGTCGGTCCGCCTATCTGCACCTTGCTTCCACCGAATACCGAGATCAGCAAGCCCGCGATGATAGCCGTCACCAGACCCTCCGTCGGACCTACACCCGACGAGATGCCGAATGCGATTGCCAAGGGAATCGCCACGATGCCGACGATGATTCCCGCCAGCGAATCCTGCGCAAAAGCCTTGCCGTTATAGTTTCGTATGGTCTGAAATAACTTCGGAGAAAAAACCTCTTTTATTGAATATTGCATACCTATTTTCTAAATTATGCCGCAAAGGTACGATTTTTTTTGCATATATGCAATTTTTTTTGTAATTTTGCGAAAAATTTTCATACTATGATTCTTTTAGCCGATAGTGGTAGTACCAAAGTGCATTGGTGTCTCGTCACTGCGAGCGGTCAATGCTCGGACGTTTTCACCGATGGTATCAACCCGCTTTTTCAGACTTCCATCGCGATGCAAAACAGCATTTGCAATCAGTTATTACCGCAGATAGCGCCCCTTCTCTGGGCGGGCACACTGACGCATGTCTTCTTCTATGGCGCCGGTTGTACGCCGGAAAAGAAAGTGTTCGTTCAACGCGCGCTGGAGATGGTTTTCAAAAAAGCCGAAGTGCATGTAGAGTCCGATATGCTCGGTGCGGCGCGCGGTCTGCTGGATCACAACGCAGGCGTAGCATGCATCCTTGGAACGGGCAGCGGCAGTTGTTTTTACAACGGCGAAACGATCGAATGGTGCGTTCCTTCGCTGGGTTATATCCTCGGCGATGAGGGTTCGGCCGCGGTGCTCGGCAAACGACTGGTGGGCGACCTGCTCAAAAATCAGTTAGGCGACGACCTCAAGGACGCGTTCTTTAAGGAGTACGAAACCTCGATGGCGGATATCATCGAGAAAGTGTACCGTCAACCCTTTCCGAACCGCTTCCTCGCCAAGCTCTCTAAGTTCTGCGCGGATCATATCGAGGACGAGCGTATCCATGCACTCGTGTATGATCATTTCGTGCAGTTCATTCGCCGCAATCTGGTGCAGTATTTTAAGCATTCAGAATTCAGCCTTCAGAATTCAGCTGTCGGCTTCGTGGGTTCGATCGCGTACTACTACAAGCCTATCCTCGAAGAAGCCATGAAAGCCGAAGGACTACCGCTCGGCACGATTCTAAAGGATCCTATCGAGGGACTCAAAATCTATCATCAAGACGCAATAAAACCAACTACCGAATGATATCTACTTTCTATTTACCGGGCAGAGTTTGCTCGACGAAAGCCATTAAAGAGATCGCTCAGAAAGCGACGGAGAAATATACGATGATCTGTCTCAAACCCGAGATCGAATGGGTGTATCTGGGACAGGAACGAATGATACAAGTGATGGAAATGACCGGCGTCACCATGGTTTATGCGGATCATTTCGCCAAGATCAACGGTGTTGTTACCGAGGCACCCGTGATCGACTACCAGATGGGGGCACTGCGGGATGATTTCGACTTCGGTGCAGTCCTTCTTTGGGATACGCAAAAGTTGAAAACGATCGTGGCGCACATGGACACGGAGTACGAGTTTGCAGGCTTGTACGATCTGAGGCTGAGGGCAGAGAAACTCGAGCACATTCCGGAATACCTGTACTACGAAGTAGAAACCGACACCCGCAAGTCCGGTGAGAAACTGTTCGACTACGTCGATCCGCGCAATCGTCAAGTGCAGATCGAGATGGAAGCCTGCGTGACAGCCCACCTCAAACGGATCGGTGCGTATCTAAAGCCGGGTGATTATAAAGCTCTGCCGAAAGCCGAAGACTATCCCGTCACCGCTTCCGTCATTATTCCTTGTAAGAACCGCGCACGCACGATCGCGGACGCGGTGCATAGTGCGCTGAACCAGAAAGTGCGCGAGGGCTATTCGTTCAATGTGATTGTGGTGGATGACAATTCGACTGATGGAACGGCAGAGAAGATTCAATCCATTCAGGACGACAAACTCGTTTATATCGCCCAAGACAAAACCTGGCACGCGATTGGCGGCAACTGGAATGTCGCCATCCACGACCCGCGTTGCGGTAAGTACGCCATCCAACTCGACTCCGATGACACATACTTCGATGAGACCACCGTGCAGAAGTTCATTGACGCTTTTGAGTCAGGCAACTACGGCATGGTGATTGGAACGTATCAGTTGACGAATATGGCAGGCGAGATTCTTCCTCCGGGCGTGATCGACCACCGCGAATGGACCGATGATAACGGTCGTAACAATGCGCTCCGCATCAACGGTCTGGGTGCTCCGCGCGGGTTCTATGTGCCGCTGCTGCGCACCATCAACTATCCCACCACCAAATACGGTGAGGATTATGCCGTCGGTCTGCGCATCAGTCGCGACTATCCGATCGGACGCATCTACGACGTGCTCTATAACTGCCGTCGGTGGGAGGACAACTCGGACGCTAACTGCGACATCGTCGCAATGAACCGCAATAACTGGTACAAAGATCGTCTGCGTACATGGGAGCTTCAAGCCAGATTAAAGTAGGCATTCTCACGGCTCCTCATATCGAGTTTGAGCAGCGCGCCAACACGTTCATTCTAAAGAATGTGCGCATTGGTATTGGTTTTCATTGGGATCGCCATGAAGACCAAGAGTTCGCCGGTTCGCTCGAGATACGCGACAATGCCGACGGCACGCAAACCGCCATCAACACGATAGACCTCGAGGACTATCTCTGTTCGGTCATCTCATCCGAGATGAACGCCAACAGTCCGATGGAACTTCTCAAAGCGCACGCGGTCATCAGTCGTTCTTGGGCGATTCGTGCCATGGAGCACCCCAACCACGAAGGCTTCCACGTATGTGCCGACGATCATTGTCAGCGCTATGAGGGTTTGCACAGGATGAACGAACGCGCCATAGAAGCCGTGCGTGCCACCGCAGGACAAGTGCTTATGTTCGGTGACGAAATCTGTGACTGCCGGTACTACAAGTGTTGCGGCGGAAAGTCGGAGATCTGGCGTACCTGTTGGGAAGATATCGATGTGCCGTATATTCAGTCGGTGAATTGCGATTATTGCAAGTCTCCTTCGCCCAAAGTGCTGCGTCTCGTGCTCAATGAATACGACCAAGAGACCAAGGATTTTCGGGATTGGAAAGTAACGTACACAGACGAGGACTTAGATGCCATCGTAGCCCAGAAGTCCGGTATAGATTTCGGGCATATTACAGCTTTAGAGCCGATTCATCGCGGTGCGAGTGGACGAATTGACAGCCTTAAGATAGTGGGCACCAAACACACCGAAGTCATTGGCAAGGAGTTGAAGATCCGGTATTGGCTCAGCAAATCTTGTCTCTATAGCTCATGGTTTGAAGTAAGCCACGAAAACGGTGTTTGGACGTTGAACGGGCACGGTTGGGGGCATGGCGCCGGACTTTGTCAGATTGGCGCAGCGGTGATGGCGAGCGAAGGACATCCATACGAAGATATTTTAGCATACTACTATGTCGGTAGCCGACTTAGCACTCCAGCGAAATAAATACAAGCACCTGACGGACGACGAATGGAGGTGGTTTCTCCAGCAGGTCGAGGGTCGTGAACGGACAGCAGATAAGTTGCCCACTTTCGCGGCAATCGAAGATTGGTGGTATCCCGTTCGCCTCAGCTGTGAGCAGTGTTCCTCAGAACTCGCTGCACGCTACAAAGCGAGTCTTGTAAGCGGAGGAACGATGGTAGATCTGACAGGTGGGTACGGCGTAGATACGTATTTCCTGAGCAATTCTTTTTCTTCGATAGAATACGTAGAACAAAACGCGGAACTATGCCGAATTGCCGCGCATAATTTCGTTCATAAACCTATCGCTATTCATCATACCTCCGCCGAAGAGTTCATCGCCTCAGCCGGACAATACGATTTGATTTTCTTGGATCCGGCTCGTCGGGACAGTCATGGAAGTAAGGTCTTTCGACTCGAAGATTGCACGCCGAATGTGGTGGACTTGCTCCCTACTCTGCTCCAACACGGCAAACGAGTCATGATTAAGTTATCCCCCATGCTCGATCTCACGCAAGCCGTCACAAGCCTTTCGCAGGTCACATGGGACATCTACGTCGTCGCCATCAAGAACGAAGTCAAAGAAGTGTTGCTTCTTAGCGGAGGTGCAGGCCGGATCACCGCGATCGATCTCGCAAAAAAGGAGCAAGCATTTGTGTTCACGCGGGAAGAAGAGCAGAATTGTCCTTCAGACATTGGTCATTTGTCATTGGACATTGGTCATTATCTTTATGAGCCGAATGCCGCTATTCTCAAAGCAGGGGCATATAAGTTGGTTGCCGAGCGATTCGGGCTGCACAAACTGGACATCAATACGCATCTTTACGCTTCAGAAAAACGAATAGAGAACTTCCCAGGCAGGATTTGGAAGATAGCCGAGAGCCAAGAGCCAAAAGCCAAGAGACAAGCAAACGTTCTCATTCGTAACTACCCTCTCACTCCCGAACAGCT
>JAEEGH010010760.1_pt1 | contig 20905 bp, 15 predicted proteins | sample 9134181 | NCBI WGS metagenome assembly JAEEGH01 (sample SAMN16246544, study PRJNA631951) | gut metagenome | biome: gut microbiome; feature: rumen; material: DP-attached | host: Bos | place: Iran: Karaj | collected 2018-10
CACGCAGATAGCAGTATCCTTCCCTCGCTGTGATACCCATAAGGAGATGGCTGGAGAAATCGAGACCTTGACAGAACGCTATTGGGAGTCCATGTTGTCCAGATGTTTGATGGTAGGACGGGCTCCGAAGGAATTGGTCGATATAATGGGTTATAATCCGGTAGTGGAGGTCGATTGGACAAATCCCGAAAAACAATTGGCAGAAATATATGTCCATTTGTCGGATTATCAAGAGTTGGTCGATAGGAACTATCAGATAGCCAAGGAGAGGGGTGTATGGTGCGCGAGAATTCCAATGATATTGGAAGAAATTCGATCTTTTTTCGGTGAGAACTAAACGGGATTAGTTATGTCAGTTTCCATTTCCATCCTCGTCCCGATCTACAACGTCGAGCCGTATTTGCAGCGTTGTATCGACTCCGTCCTGTCGCAGGATTTCACAGACTATGAGCTGATTCTGGTCGATGACGGCTCGCCCGACCGTTGTCCGGCCATTTGCGATGAGGCATCGGCCAAAGACCTGCGCATCAAGGTCGTTCACAAGGCGAACGGCGGACTGCCATCGGCGCGTTTGGCCGGATTTGAGGTCGCACGCGGCGAGTTTGTCGTCTTCCTCGATTCTGACGACTGGCTGTTGCCCGGTGCGTTGCAGATGCTCGTTGGCTACATTGGCCAAGGGTATGACATCGTGAAGACGCGCCCCTGCCGCAGTGACGGACGGTCGCAGTGGCTCGAATCGTACCCCATCAACGCGGGCGAGATTGAGGGCAGCAAGGCATACGCCGAGGCCATGAATTTCAATCAGATACACCCTTATCTGCACAGCGGCATCTACCGCAAGTCGGTTTTTACGGCCGATGTCTTCCGTTCCATATCCGAGGCTGGCATCAGTTTCGGTGAAGACTGGTTCGCCAACATGATGATTGCGCCCAACGTGATGCGCGTGCTTGTGGTCGATGAACCGTCGCACGTTTACTACGTGAATTCTGAGTCGATTGTCGGCAATTCCATCTTGTCCGATGGCGTGAACCGACAGGCAGGGACGCTGCTTGAGGACTACTTGAAGCCGTGGAACGATGAGGTTTGGCAGATGGTCGTGTCCAAGCGCTACATCGGCAAGCTGATTCGTTTTTTTGCGCCGGAAGTGCCTTTCACGCGCGCCGAATACGACATCGTACACAACTACTACGTTGAACATCCGGCCGTGCGCCGATATTCCGAGGCCAAGCACCTGCGTTTCTTCGACTGCTACGCGGCTTATTGGCTCTACGTCCATGCCTACCGCTTCCTCTTCAAGTGGATTCGGCTGAAGGGGCGGACACGAAAATTACAATACTGATCTATGAGTCTTGAACAACGGCCGAAGGTGTCGGTCATCGTCCCCGTCTATCGCGTTGAGCCGTTCATCGAAAAATGCGCCGATTCGTTGTTGCGGCAGACGCTCGATTCCATCCAGTTCATCTTTGTCGATGACTGCGGCGGCGATGCCAGCGTCGATTTGTTGCGCGGTGTCGTTGGCCGATATCCAGAGCGTAACGTGCTGATTGTCAGTATGCCGCAAAACAGCGGCGTGTCGGCGGCGCGTGCAAAGGGAATAGCATTGGCCACGGGCGAATATCTCGGTTTCTGTGACAGTGACGATTGGGTTGAGCCGACCATGTACGAACGGCTGTACGACGCAGCCATTGGCCAAAACGCCGACATCGTGGCTTGCGGATACAACGAAATCATCGGCCAGAAAGTGACGAAATTCCAGTTTGACAAGGCATCGGACGACCTTGCGACAATCATGTCGTTCACCCACTTTGGCCGCGAATATGGCGCATTGTGCAACAAGATAATCCGACGCGAGTTCTTCTTGACTGAAAACCTCAATTTGGGCGACGGCCTGTCGATTTGGGAGGACAGCTGCACGCTCATTCCGATGCGGTTGCGGTCGGCCAAGACGGTTTTTCTGTCCGATTGCCTCTACAACTACTACGTGAATGAAGGCAGCGTCACTACGCGATTTTTGATGCGGAAAGTGACCGATTCGTGCGAGGCCGTGCGCCGTCTGGAGCAATTTTTTGTGTCCAATGGCTACGCATCGGAAAGCAAGGAACTGATTGAATTCCTGAAACTTAATGCCACGGAGGTCCTGATGCGATTCCCGTCGCGGGAGAACATTGTGATGTGGCGCGAGACCTTCCCCGAGGCGGCATCGGCCATTTGGCGCTATCCGTCGTGGAACGTCGTCTTGAAGTTCCGTGCCTGGCTTGTGGCGCGTCTGCCGTTGCCATTGGCGATGATTGTCGTCAAGTATGTAAGAAAATGAAAATGGCGAAGATAGGAATCGTTGTCGTATCGTACAAGAATGCGGCGATGACGGCGCGCTACGTGCGTGAAGAGTTGTCGCGGCTCACTTGTCCGCACGATTTGGTCGTTGTGGCCAATGCTGCATCGGTCGAGGAGGGGCGTGCGCTGGCCGAGGCTTGTGGCATTGCGGAGAGCTACGTCGTTGCATCGGCCGAGAATTTGGGCTACGCACGCGGCAATAATCTGGGTGTGCGTACGTTGTTGCAGCGTGGCGAATTTTCGCATTTCCTGTTTACGAACGATGACATCGAAATCCGCGATGCCGACATCCTGGAACGGCTTGTCGACACGATGCAGCGGCATGATGACGTGGCTGCCATCGGTCCACGGATTGTCGGGCTGGACGGCCGAGACCAGTCGCCGCACGACCGCTACATCTCACCGTGGCGGCTCATCGGCTGGCGGCTCTTCTCTTTTTTGCGGCACAGGCAGGGCAGGGCTGGAGCATTGGCCAATGAAACCCCGCAGTCGCGCTACACGTATTGGGTGCAGGGCTCGTTCATGCTGGTCGATGCCGAGGCTTTCCAGTGCGTCGGAATGTTCGACGAGGGCACTTTCCTCTACTTCGAGGAGCCGATTCTGGCCGAAAAGTTCCGGGCGATTGGCCGACGGATGTATTTCGACGCAACGTGCAGCGTTGTCCACTACGAAGGCAGCAGTACGAAGTCGAATCCGAACCGCGAACGGATTGAGAATGAAAGCCGTATGTTATATTTCCGGAAGTATCGAGGCGTGTCGGCCATCGTGCTTCGGCTGTTGAAAATTGTGTTGCAATGAGTCCGGTGAAACATCATAATCCGTCAATCGAACTGCTGAAGTTCGTGGCCGTCTTGCTCATCGTGAACAGCCATTTCAAGGAGCAGTATGTCAGCTTCCGCGAATTTGCCACGGGCGGAGCCATCGGCGATGCGTTGTTCTTCTTCTGCTCGGGCTACACGCTGTTTCTGGGGCGTTTCGGCCGATTTGACGAGTGGTACAAGCGGCGCATCCGGCGCATCTATCCGTCGGTTCTGGCCTTCGGTCTGATGTCGTGGCTTGTCTGGTCGTACGACATGCGGCTGGGCGATCTGCTGACGGTTGGCGCGGGCTGGTTCGTGAGCTGCATCATGATCTACTACGTGATTTTTTACGCCATCCGGCGTTGGGCGTCCGACCGTCTGTGGGTGCCTTATGTGGCATCGGCCGTGCTCATTGCAGTGTGGTATTCGCAGTTTTTCAATCCGATGCGCGATTCGCTGAGGGCGCAGGGTGAGCCGTGGCGCTCGTTGTTGTTCACCACTGTTCCGGCCAACGGCATCTGGGTCTATCACTGGAATTACTTGAAGTGGCTGCTTTTCTTCCCCGCATTCCTGATGGGGGCACACGTCGGAAAACGCGAGGCGGCAGGCATCGGCTGGAAGATTGAGTCGTGGCCGATGGCTCTTGTTCGCGTAGTGGCTTGTGTCGCAGTCTTTTACGGCATACAATTGTTCTGCTCGCACAATCCTGAATGGAGTTGGTTACAGATTTTCAGCCTGTTGCCTTTGTTGGCCATCTGCTACGCGACTTTTTTGCTTTGTCGGACCTCATTGGCCATGAAAATCGTCGAAAATCGTACTTGGGGCCGTGCGGTGACGTTCATCGGCGGGCTTTGCCTGGAGATATATCTCGTGCAGCCCTGCGTGCGGACGACGGCGTTGAACCATCTGTTCCCGCTCAACCTCTTCATCCTGTTTGTCCTTATGGTGATTGCGGCCTATGCGTGCCGTGTCATTGGCCGATTCCTCCAGCAGACATTCAGCAGCGAGGATGGCTACGATTGGGGAAAAATATTCAAGTTATAGGCCATGGGTTCTTTCCTTTCGATATTTAAAGACTTGTTCACCAATGTGAAATTCATGTGGCAGTCGCCGGCACGTATGATGCTGCTCTGCTACATTCTGTGGGTTTTCCGAGTCTCTTGTGTTCCTGCCGATTCCGGCGGACTTGCCCAGGCCTTGCAGGTCGGAACGACATTCGCGATGCTTTATTATGCGTGGACGTGGAACCGTTTCTGCATCTCGTTCGGCCTGTTCCGCAGTGGCTTCCCGATACTGATGTTGTCGCTGTACCTGTCGCTGGGTCTGTTGAGCACACTATGGTCCTACAAGCCGACCTACTCCTTCTTCATGTCGTTCGAAAAGATGGCCTTCATCGCCATCTTCTTCTCGCTGCTGCTCATGCCGCGCACATTCCTGTCAACCGAGCGCACCTGGGTCATGATCATGTTCGGCACGCTCGTCTTCAACTGGGTGGCACCTCGACTCATGGGACAGCAGGGTCTTGTCGCCCACGATCTTCAGGAGGGCTCGTGTGCCGCGATGGCGTTCTCCTATTGTATGGGAGAGTATTTTTCGGCCAAGGTCGTTACGCCGCAACGTATGGCGATGTTGCGCACGGTGGCCATCCTCTGTCTCGTCTTCCTTTTTTCATCGACCAGCGGTGGGGCCAATGTCTCGGCTGCGCTGGGTTTCTCTGTGGCGCTGCTGGTGAGCGGCAAGGTGCTCTGGGGCGTGCTGCTGCTGGTGGCCGGTGGTGCCTTCTACGTGTTTGAGGATTTGTTTGACCGCATTTTCGGTCTGTTGATGCAGGGTAAGTCCGAACGAGACATCCAGTCGGCCACAGGTCGTACTGCCATCTGGAGTGCGATGATGCCATTGGCCGATGAAAAGCCCATGTTGGGTTGGGGCTATGCCTCGATTGAGCGACTTATGTCCGATACCGGTATCATGCACCTGACAGATATCCACAACAACTACTATGGCGCTTATGGTGGAACAGGGTTGGTGGGTGTCATCCTATTGGCCATACACCAGATTTCCGCCCTCATCGCGGCCTTCCGCCGGTTGGTGCGTCCTGGTATGGCCGGCGTGTTGAGTGCCATCGCCTGTGGTACGCTGAATGGCTATTCCTACGGTTTCCTGGCCGGAAAGACGGCGATTATTTCGGTGTTCTACATCGGTTTCGTCGCGTTGATTTTTGTCTATTCCTATACGGAGGTTGACCATGAGTAATTCCGCATTGAGCCAGAAGTTCCGCGTGGCCTCGTGCGTGGCGATGTTGATGGTCGTCCTGCGCCATTCCTACACTATTGCAGCCTTCTATCCGGCGGGGGATTACCCGCAGTGGCTGTTCTCCTTCGAGTGGGGGACGTTGTTCTGGACCGATGTCGCCGTGCCGTTCTTCTTCTTCGCGTCAGGCTTCTTCTTCATGCGTTCTGACTATGTGGCCAATGGCACTTACTTCGCCATGTTGCGCAAGAAGGTGCGAACGCTGCTCCTCCCATTCGTCATCTGGAACCTGGTGGGCGGATGCGTCCTGTGTGTCTATGATTCCGAGGGCAATCTGGGCGATTCTTTCGCGTCGTGTCTGCATAACTTTTTTTATAGCCAATGGTACGGCCCGCTCTGGTACGTGCGAGACCTGATGCTGCTGATGCTGGCTTTCCCGCTCTACGGCTGGCTCTACCGGCGGTGGTTGCAACTGGCGCTTGTGGGTGTTATCCTGTATCTGATGGTATTCCGCTGGGGCCCGTGTGACATCTATCTGCTGAACGCCGAGGGCATCCTCTTCTTCCTCCTCGGCGGACTGATGCAGCATCACCAAGGGGTGTTGGCGTGGCGCGGCCGAAGGGCATTGGCCATTATCCTGCTGCTTGTGTGGCTCGCGTTCTCATTCTTCATCACGTCGTGGGACCGGGACATCCACCGGCTCAGCCTGCTGGTCGGGATGCCGGCCTTCTGGCTGGCTCTGGACCTCATTCCGCAGCGGGTGCAGTCAGTCTGCGTGCGGCTCGCGCCCTATACATTCCTGGTCTATGTGACCCATTTCTACCTGTTGAAGGCGCTGAAGGTCACGTCGGCCTGGCTGTGTCCTGGGAGTGCAGGAGTTGCATTGGCCACATTCCTCATCCTGCCCGTCGTGGTTGTGGCCGTACTGGTTTTCATCGGCCAAAAATGGCGCAGGTTGTTGCCGCGGTTCTATTCATTTTGTGTGGGAGGTAGGTGATGAGAGTTCTATATGCCAACCAGGTCTTTCTGGACTATCGCGTGCCGTATTGCAAGGAGCTGATACGACTCTTCGGCGGCGATTTCTACGTCATGTTTTCGCCCAACCGCTACCACCTGATTCATCGCGATGACCTTGTGGAGCGTATCGGGCGTGAGTTTGGGGCCAATGCCGTTGCCTTCAAGCACGACTATCTCTTTGACACGGCGACGATGTCGTTCACGCGGGTCGATGGCGAACGTGGCCAGAAGATTCCGTTCATGTTCGGCTTCCTCGCGGCCATCCGCCGCATCCGGCCCGACGTCCTGATTACCGAGGCGTTTTTCCAGTGGACACCGTGGGCCGTGCTCTACCATTGCCTGTTCGGCGTGCCGCTCTACATCGGCTACGAACGCACGCTCTACACCGAGCGCAACAATGCCCGATGGAAGACGTGGCACAGGCAGCTCACCGACCATTTCGTCAAGGGTTATCTCGTCAACGGGCAGGAGACGCGCAGGTATCTGGAAAGCATCGGCATCCGGCCCGAAAAGATTCATTGCGTCGGAATGAGCGCCGATAGCGCCGGCCTGCATCGTTCGGTGGAGATGTTCAGGGCCAATGCCGCATTCCAACCCTTCCACCGGCAGTTCCATCGCGACGGCGGACTGATGTTCCTCTTTTCTGGCCAAGTCGTTGAACGCAAGGGACTTCAATGCCTCCTGCCCGCGTGGAAGAAGCACATTGGCCGATATCCCGAAGATACGCTCGTCGTATGCGGCGACGGCGACCTGCTGGGCCAGTTCCGCGCGCAGTATTCATCGGCCGAAAACATCCATTTCGAGGGCCGGATTCCTTATGGGCAGATTCATCGGTATTATGCTGTGGCCGATGTCTTTATCCTGCCCACGCTCGAAGACAACTGGAGCCTTGTCGTGCCCGAGGCGATGGCGTGCGGCCTGCCTGTGGCGACCTCCATCTACAACGGATGCCACACGGAGCTGATCCGCGAGGGCGTGAACGGCTACACGTTCGACCCCTACGACGAGGAGTCCATGCTGCGTGTCTTGGCCGATTTCCACCGTCAGGACCTGCGGCGCATGGGGCAGGAGTCCGTGGCCCTGGAACGCCAGTTCAACACAGTAAATTGTACAAGAAGAGTCTTTGAAGTCTTGAAGAACCAAGAATGAATTTTTCGTCCCGTGAAATAAAGAAATGATAAGTGTCATTACAGTAACATACAATGCCTCGGTCTTTATCGAGACGACAGTCCGCTCCGTGTGCCGCCAGAAGAACCGCGATTTCGAGTATCTCATCATCGACGGCGCATCGGAAGACGACACCGTCGGGAAGGTCAGGCGTCTCTTGCATGACGGCCGATTCCCATTGGCCCAGACAACCATCGTCTCCGAGCGCGACTTGGGCATTTTCGATGCGATGAACAAGGGTGTCTTGTTGGCCAAGGGCGATTATGTCCTTTTTCTGAACGCCGGCGACTGTTTCTATGATGAGCACGTGTTGGACAACCTGGATTCGGCCATCAGGAACCATCCGGCTGACGCCATTTATGGCCGGACGATGATGCTGTTCTATGAGGGCCGGGGCATCTATAACGAAAACGAGGAGCACGGCGACCCTATCATGCCCTTCATCCACCAGTCCGTCATTGTGAAGCGCGAACACCTGCTGAATCATCCTTTTGACCTGAGCTACAAACTGCTGGGAGACAGGGAATTCTTCTACTGGATGCGGGTCCAGAAGATGTCGTTCCACTGCGAGCCGTTCATCGTTTCGACCTATGATGCACGTGAGGGCGGCAGCGAGAACAATCCCTATCTCGTCGCTGTCGAGGGCGACCGTATTCTGGGCAAGAACAGCCGGTGGCGCAACCTCCGCTGGCGGTTGACCAAGGCGCCGATCCAGCCCATCAAAGATTGGGCGCCCCGATTCCTGCTGAACTTCTACTTCCAGCGGAAGCGGAAGAACATCGACTGGGTCGAGAAATATTGATTTTTTGTGATTGTGGCCAATGGACCTTTCCGTCATCATCCCCATCTACAACGGCGAGACGCTGCTGCGGCGGTGTCTGGACAGCGTCGTGGCGCAGGAGACACACTTCACGTGGGAAGTCTGGATGGTCGATGACGGCAGTACGGACGGATCATTGGCCATCGCCGAAGAATACGTGCGGCGCAGCTCCATTGGCCACGAATTCCACCTCCTTCGGCAGGAGAATGCCGGTCCCGCACGTGCCCGCAACCGTGGCATCGAGGCGGCTCGCGGGCGTTACATCGCGCTGCTGGATGCCGATGACTACTGGCGGCCCGGCTACATCGAGCGGACGGTCACATTCCTGGATGCCCGGCCCGAATGTGTGGCCGTCAGTGTGGTCTGCAAGAACGTTGCCGTGAGCGGAATCTCGTACACTCCGGCCTGTCTCGCTGCCGTTTGTGAAGAAAATTCGGATTTTTTAACCGAAAATGAAAAAAATATTGTATCTTTGCGCGGCGAAAATGTCAACACGTCGTACGTACTGAACGACTTCTATGCCTATTGGGCGCGTGAATGCCACGTCGGGACGTGTTCGACGACGATGCGTTCGGCCGATGCCAAGCAGACGCAGATGCGGGAAGACCTGCGCATCTCGGAGGACTACGAGTTCTGGCTCATGCTGGCCGCCTGTGGCCGATGGGGTGTGATACCCGAAGCCCTCTACGTGAGCGATGGCACATCGGCCATCACAAGTCAGGAGGACTGGCTGCGGCGGATGCAGCGGCGCTGGCAGAATGCACCCTCGCTGGCCGAGTGGGAGCGCCGTCTCATTGGCCGACATCCCGAACTGCGGACCGATGCGAACTACCGCCTCGCTGCGGGGCGTGTGGCGCGGAACTTGGCCTACTGCCAGCTGTTGAGCGGCCGCGAGCGGATGGCGAGGAGTGAGGCATTGGCCAATGGCGCATACTTCAACCGCGACGCCATCGGACGGCTGATGAACGTGTGCAAGTGGACGTGGCTGACGTGGTGGCTGATGTGCCGCGTGCTGCGCTACCGGGAGTTCCACCGGTTCGCCTGAGGTGCGAGTGCTTGCCATTGGCCACAAACTACAGAATTATCTCTTTTTAAATGTCTGAGAATAAAACTACTCAATTGAAAAAACGACCATCGGTGCTGTTTGTCATGCACATGCCGCCGCCCATCCACGGGGCGAGTGCCGTTGGCCAATATATAAAGGAGTCACCGCTGATAAACGAGACTTTCGACTGTCACTATATCAACATCACGACGGCCAAGAATATGGAAGACATCGGCAAGGGCGGCCTGGACAAGGTCATGCTGTTCTTCCAGAAGGTGTGGAAGGTGAATGGTGCCATACGCCGCATCCGGCCGTCAATCATCTACATGACGCCGTGTACGACGGGCGGGCCGTTCTTCAAGGACAACCTGATGTTGGGTTTCGCGCGGTTGACGTCGTCGCTCTTCAGCCGACAGAGCCGTTTCGTGATTCACCTGCACAACAAGGGTGTGCAGACGATGCAGGAGGATTGGAAATACAACGTGCTGTACCGTCATTTCTTCGACAAGGCGCGAGTCATCCTGCTGGGAGAGAGCCTGTATCACGACGTGTCGAAATACGTGAAGCGGGAGGACGTGCTCATCTGCCCCAATGGTATCCCCGAGGTGGCTTTGTCCAATGAGACGAAGGTCGTGAACGACGTGCCGCGTGTACTTTGGCTGTCGCACATCATGCTGACCAAGGGTCTGATCGAGTTCCTCGATGCGCTGCACATCCTGAAGAACCGCGGTGTGAGTTTTGTGGCCGATCTGGTGGGCGGCATCACGGGTGAGATTTCCCAGGCCGAGTTTGAGGACGAGGTCGAGCTGCGAGGTCTGTCGGACATCGTCGAATATCACGGCAACAAGTTCGGCCGACGCAAGGAGGAATACCTGCGCAATGCTGACGTCTTTGTCCTGCCCAGCTATACCGAGGCATTTCCGCTCACTGTGCTCGAAGCGATGCAGTTTGCGCTGCCCGTTGTGGCTTCGAATGTTGGGGGCATCAGCAGTCAGGTGGTGGATGGGGCCAATGGACTTCTCCTGGGAGGCGGGACACCCATCATGCGTAATACGTTCCGTCCCGATCCGGTCGAATTGGCCGACAAGCTGGAGCAGCTGCTGCGCGATGGCGACCTGCGCCGGCGGATGGGGCAGGAGGGCCGACGCCGCTTTGAGGCGAACTTCACACTGCCTGCCTTTGAACAGAACTTCAAGCAGGCCCTGCTTCATGTGATTGAGGCCGATGATAAGGGCATTGGCCAAGAAACTGAAAAGAAAGACTGAAAAATAACAACTATAAAATTAACGTTCTATGAAAAGAATCTTTTCTTTAATGGCCGTCTTACTGGCTGGTTCCTACGGACTTGCCGTGGCTCAGGTCGAGGTCAGCGCGGTGGCCGATACGACAGCAACGACATCGGCCGAAGACGAGTACTCATTCCTCTTTGAGAACACGGAGGTGGACTACAATGAGGGTATCGAGAAGAAGTGGGAGTATCACTTGGACCTGGTCTTCAATACCTCGTCGGGCACGTCGAGCATCACGAGTGATGAGAGCGCCGGTGTCAACCTCGGTGTGGGCTACAATGTTGCCTCATGGCTCTATACGGGTGCTGCCATCGGTTTCTTGCATGACTTCGGTGGTACGAGCGGTCTGTCGGCCGGCGATTTTGTTCCGCTTTTGGGCGAAATCCAGTTGCGTTGGAACATACGTCGTAAGGTTTCGTTCTTCGCTCAGGGGCGCGCCGGTGTGGTTGTTCCGGTTACGTCAGGAAAGGACAATGTCGGTTATACATATAAAGATGAATTAGGTAACCTTCGGAGCGGTACTGCAAATTTCGATTATCCGAGCTATATGTATTACGAGGTTGGCCCAGGCTTCATCTATCGCGTCAAGAGCAACATTGATCTGCGTTTCTCGGTCGGCTACGCCTACGCCAAGCCGTTCAAGGAGAGCGAGCACTTTGAGGACCGCACCTACGATGAGACCATCATCTGGGGCAAGTTCGGTTTCGGTTACCGTTTCTGATGGATTTTTGTGGCCGATGAGCATTGGCCGAAAAAACACAATAAGGGCATGAGCCCGAACAGATTGACACGTTGCTACTCCAAATCGGGGTAGCAACGTTCGTTTTAAAGCACTTTTTGCAGCAAAAGTTTGGCTTTTCGGCCGAAAATGTCTATCTTTGCGCGCCAATTAGGCACGGGAAATACACCATGTCAGAAAATCCAAAAAAATACACGAAGTGGGTCGCCTGTTGGGGCAATGCAACCAGCATCAGCGAGCGGAAGGAATGCGTCTATGCCAAAGGGCTGACGTTGCGTTATCCGATTCGCATGAGTTTCGACGGCAGTCGCCTGCGTTTCCGTTTTTCCAATTTGACGGGCACCGAGTCCGTCCGTCTCACGAAGGTCTGCGTGGCTCGTCCGTTTTTGGCCAATGGCGCAGACTATCAGCCTGTTGCCGTGACTTTTGGCCAATGCCGCAGCGTCGAAATTGCGCCCGGAACCGAGGTGACAAGCGACGAAATCGAATTGGAGGTTGTGGCCAATGAGACCCTTGAGGTGAGCATTTTCCTGGCCGATGTCACCCAGATGAATGCCGGAACGCTCATCACCGGGCCCTTGTCGCGCGGCCGGTACAGCTACGGCGACTATGCGGAGGCGGCAGAATTGCCATTGGCCAAAACCCGATCGACCCAGTGGTTCTATTTCCTGAACACCATCGATGTTTGGACCGAGGCCAAGAATCACGCGCTCGTCTGCTACGGTGACTCGATTACGGCGCAGAGTTGGCCCGATTATCTCGCTCTGCGTGCGTGGAACGAAGGATTCCACGATGTCGCCGTCATCCGGCGCGCAGTGAGCGGGACACGCATCCTGCGGCAATACGACTGCATCACCTACCAGGCCTACGGGCTGAAGGGCGCGACACGCTTCCCCATCGAGATGAACGTGGCCGGCGCACGCGACGTCATCATCCAGCACGGCATCAATGACATCATCCATCCCGTCGGGACCGAGGTCAACCCGTTCCGTCCGTGGAGCGACCTGCCGACGGTGCAGGAGATGATTGACGGCGTGGAGCAGATCTACGTCGACCCGGCGCGGAAACTGGGACTGAACGTCTGGAGCGGCACCCTCCTGCCCATCTTAGGGTGGCGGACCTACAACGAGATGCGCGACCGGATGCGGCAGGAATTCAACGGCTGGTTGCGGACATCGGCCAAGTTCGACGGCTGCGTCGATTTCGACCGTGCGGTGCGTGACCCGCAGCATCCCGAAGCCTTTGCCGGTGGATTCGATTCGGGCGACCACCTGCACCCCAGCGAAACGGCCTACAAGGCAATGGCCGATTGCGTTCCCGAAGGACTATTGCGATAAAGAAGTGAACCGAAACCTATATAAAACACAATCCTTTTTCTCATGAAAAAACTAGCATTATCCATTTGTATCATGTTTTGTGCGACGGTGACATGGGCCGATGAATGGCTCGATGTGACCGACAGATTTGTGGCCAATCCCAATTACGAAAACAACAACAGCAATGGGTGGACATGGACGGGCAGTGCAGGCAGCACTACCTGCAATTATGGCTGCCAGGAGTTCTGGAACGGTACATTCGACATGTATCAGACCATCACGGGTTTGTCCAATGGAAAGTACCGCATCAGCGTGAGTGCTTACCATCGGCCCACCGACAACTCGGCCACCCAATACAGAAACTTTTTGGCCAATGGCAGCGCTACCATCACTGCCGAAATCTACGGCAACAGCTACACCGTGCCCGTGGCCAGCATCTACAGCGAACCGGACTACACGGGCTACAACGGCGAGGTGAGCATCGTTGACGGCAGGGACCAGACCGTTCTGGCCTATGTCCCGAACCAGATGTGGACGGCGCGTTCCTATTTCGAGGAGGGAAAATACCAGAACCAGCTGGAGGCCGAGGTCACGGACGGCAAGCTCAAGATGGGCATCCGCAACGCGACTTATCAGAATTCGAACTGGACCATCTTCACCGGCTGGAAACTTGAATACTACGGTACGCCCGTCATTCTCACTTCGCTGTCATTCAGTGAGGAGACTGTCACCTTGGGACGCAGCGAGACCTATCCGCTTGTGCCCGTCTGCGAACCGGAGCTGCAGACCTACTCCAAATACAATTTCGTGTGGAGCAGCAGCAACGTTTCGGTCGCAGCGGTGAGCGGCGATGGCACCATCATCGGTGTCGATACAGGTACGTGTACCGTCACCTGCCGCGATACGGAGTCTGGCAAATCGTCCACCGTCACGGTCAAGGTCGAGAGCGAGGGAATGACATCGGCCAATGTCGTAATCAACGAAATCCAGGTGCGCAACGTGGACCTTTTCATCGATCCGTCGTTCAACTACGGCTCGTGGGTTGAGCTGTACAACCCGACCTCGAAGTCTGTCTTCCTGGGCTACGGCTATGTGGGCGATGCCAAAGGCCACAAGTTCCGCCTGCCGTTCGATTTCGGCTCGATTCCGGCCAATGGATTCAAGAACCTCTGGTTTGACCATCATGGCCGATATGGCGAGGAGCCCAAGCAGGTGCCCTTCAAGCTCAATATCGAGGGCGGCACCATCATCCTCTACGACGAGTCGGGCACCGAGGTCACTCGAGCCACCTATCCCGCCGCCACGACGCGCACATCATACGCCCGCACGAGTGACGGTGGCAGCGTCTGGTCCACGACCGGCGAACCTACACCCGAGGCCTCAAACAACGGTGCGGCCAATTGGGGCAGCGTCCAGCTTGCCGAGCCTGTCGTCACGCCCGATGGCAACTTCTTCACCGGTTCGCTGGTGGTTTCGGCCAATATCCCTGCGGGCTGCACCCTCGTCTATACGACCGATGGCTCGACCCCGACATTGGCCAATGGCAGCCAAGTCGCCAACAGCGGGACATCGGCCACAAACAAGACCTTCTACTGCATGGCGACGAGCATCTACCGTTTCCGCCTCTTCCAGGAGGGCAAACTGCCCAGCGAGGTGGTCACGCGCTCGTACATCTATAAGAATTCGAACAGTTACGCCATGCCGGTGGTGAGTGTTGTGGCCAATCATAAGGACCTCTTCAGCGCAGACTACGGCGTTTACGTCCAGGGCAACGGCAACGGCCGCCCGGGCAACGGCCAGAGTGCCGCGTGCAACTGGAATATGGACTGGGAGCGTGCGGTGAACTTTGAGTATTTCGTGCCCGATGGCGATGGCAACTATGTCTCGGCCTTCAACCAGCAGGTCGATTTCGAGATGTGCGGCGGCTGGAGCCGCGCTTGGACGCCCCATTCGTTCAAGCTGCGTGCCGAGAAGTTCTACGGCAACGGCGACAAGAACCTGGACTACCCGTTCTTCAGCAGCAAGCCGTATAACCGCAACAAGACCCTGCAGCTGCGTAATGGCGGCAACGATACCTCGTGTCGCTTCAAGGATGCCGCGTTGCAGGAAATCGTGCGCCGTTCGGGCCTCTATCTTGATTGTCAGGCCTGGCAGCCTGCCCACATCTTCATCAACGGCACGTACCGTCAGGTATTGAACATCCGCGAGCCGAACAACAAGCACTTTGCATCGGCCAACTACGGCATGGACACGGACTATATCGACCAGTTCGAGATGAGTCCGGACTCGGGCTACGTGCAGAAGTCGGGCACGAAGGATGCCTTCAACCGCTGGTACGAGTTGAGCAAGACTTGTGCCGATGACAAGGTCTATCAGCTCATCTGCGACAGTCTGGTCGATATTGAGGAATATCTGAACTACATGGCCGTCGAATTCTATTTGGGCGGTACAGATTGGCCACAAAACAACGTGAAGGGCTTCCGCGCCGTGATTGATGACGAGAACGGACATCCCGAGGGCAAGTTCCATTTCGTCCTGTTCGACCTCGACGGCACATTTGCAACCAAGGAGACGATGTCCATCTTCTCCAGCCGTCAGTATTACACGTTCGACAAACTGTATGGCATCGACGAATATGGCAGTGACATTACCGGCCAGCGCTATAGCGAGGAAATCGAGTTTGTCACCATCTTCCTGAACATGTTGAAGAACGAGAAGTTCAAGAAGCGTTTTGTCGATACGTTCAGCCTCGTGGCCGGTTCGGTCTTCGAGCCGTCGCATTGCCGTGCGGTCATCAGCGAGATGCAGGGCATCATGAACCGGGCGCTTGCGGTCGAGGGCGGCAGCTGTAACAGTACGGCCAATTCGCTTTCGAGCAATCTCTCGGCCTCACGCCAGACGACGATGCAGGCCCACGTGCAGAGCTACCTCGGGCTGACGGGCGGACGCAGTGTTTCGCTTTCGGCCAATGTCGATGGCGGCGTCCTCCTGGTCAATGGCATGGAGGTGCCGACGGGCAAGTTCGGCGGTACGCTGTATGGTGACATCCAGGTGCAGGCTCTGGCTCCGGCGGGCTATCGTTTTGTGGGCTGGTCGGGTACGGATGGAGCATCGGCCGCCTACACAGACATCTTCCCGAAGGGCGCGTCGTGGAACTATTACGGCGACGGTTCGCTGGACGGCACTGGCTGGTCGCAGGACATGTCGGTCTATCCGGGCGGCGCGGCTCCGCTGGGTTACGGCAAGGATGGCGTCAAGACGACGCTGACGGGCTATCAGCCGACCTATTATTTCGGCCGCACGTTTGACGTGACATCGGCCATGATAGAGAATGACCTGCTGCTTGACTTCGTGATCGATGACGGCTGTATCGTCTATGTGAACGGTGTGGAGGCGGGCCGATATAACATGCCGACTGGAACGGTGACGTTCAGCACAGTCTCATCGACCTATGCGGATGGAAATCCGGACACGGGGTCAATGACATTGGCCAAGAAACTCTTCCACGAGGGCTCGAACACCATCTGTGTCGAGGTGCACAACAATTCGACCACATCGTCGGACATCATGTGGGACGCTTCGCTGGCCTATCTGCCGGCTGTGTCGAGTGGCACGTATGTCAGTGCCGACAGCATCCTGACGTTGGGTACATCGGCCGTCAATCTCCAGGCCTGTTTCGAGGCTCTCGCGACCGCCTCGGAGCGCGTCGCCTGCCACGACTTCCCGATTCGTGTGAATGAGGTGAGTGCGGCCAATGACGTGTACGCCAACGAGTTCTGGAAGAAGACCGACTGGATTGAGCTCTACAACAACACCGATGTCGAAATCGAGCTGGGCGGCCTCTACATCAGCAATACGGCCGACAAGCCGACGGCCTACAAGATTCCGCAGGGCACCTTTGCCGAGGGCAGCCGCATTCCGGCGCGTGGCAAGCGGGTCATCTGGGCCGACAAGCTGGAGGATGTCTCGCAGTTGCACACCAACTTCAAGCTGAGCAACGACGACGACATGCTCGTGCTGGTCTATTCGTCGGCCGAGTTTGAGGCCAATAATGCGGCATACTTCACCGCGCATCCCGAAATGAGGGGCTTTGCCGATGCATTGGCCTACAACCTGCACGAGTACAACCAGAGCGTGGGCCGCTATCCGGATGGCGGCAATGCCATCTTCCTCATGAACCGACCCACCATTGGCCAAGAAAATGCCCACCTGACGCAGGACGAGTTCCTGGGCTATGACGAGGGCATCCAGCTGGAGGGTCAGCCGTCGGCCATCGAGGAGCTCACCATCGGCGGTGAGCGCGAGGAGGCTACGTTCGAGGAATGGCAGCGTCGCGGCGGTGTGATCTATGACTTGCAGGGCAGGCGCATCGGCCAACCTCGAGAAGGCCAGTTGTTCGTGCGAGGCAAGAATCCCCAAAAATAGGTATTTTTCAGTGCGGAACGGCACGACCTATTGAAATAAACACTATCTTTGCGTGCAAATTTGAGAAAAAATGACGTTGCGCGATTTGAAGATAGGTCAGACAGGGCGCATCACTGCGGTAGGCGGTGAGGGCGCCCTTCGTCAGCATTTATTGGACATGGGAGTCATCCCCGAGGCCGAGGTGACGGTGGTGAAATATGCGCCGATGGGAGATCCCGTCGAGGTGCGCATCCACGGTTATGAGCTGACCTTGAGGTTGGCCGATGCTGCTCGTATCGAAATTGACCGCCATCTGGCCGCCCCCCAGCGCGAGAATCCCGAGCCGCTGAACATCCCGCATCCGGGACTGGGCGAGGAACACCGTTCGGCCAAGGAGCGTGCCGAGGAGAATCCGCTGCCCAAGTCGATGGTGCTGAAATTCGCATTGGCCGGAAACCAGAACTGCGGCAAGACGACGCTCTTCAACCAGCTGACCGGCTCGAACCAGCATGTGGGCAACTTCCCCGGTGTGACGGTTGACCGGAAGAGCGGCGCCATCAAGGGACATCCCGAAAGTGATGTGGTCGATCTGCCGGGTATCTACAGCCTCTCGCCCTACACGAACGAGGAGATTGTCTCGCGCGACTTCATCCTGCAAGAGCGGCCGCAGGGCATCATCAACATTGTCGATAGCACGAACATCGAGCGCAACCTTTACCTTACGATGCAGTTGATGGAGCTGGGTTTGCCAATGGTGCTCGCGCTCAACATGATGGACGAGCTGGAGGGCAACGGCGGCACGGTGCGCATCAACGAGATGGAGGCCGCCCTGGGCATCCCTGTGGTGGCCATCTCGGCCGCAAAGAACGAAGGCATCGACGAGCTTGTCGATCATGCGCTCCACGTGGCGCACTTCCAGGAGCCGCCGCTCCGTCAGGATTTCTGTAGCCCGCAAGAGCATGGCGGTGCCGTCCACCGCTGTCTCCATGCCGTGATGCACCTCATCGAAGACCATGCCGAGGCAGCGGGCATTCCGTTGCGATTTGCTGCAAGCAAGGTGGTCGAGGGTGACCATCTGGTCATCGATGCGCTGAAGTTGAGTCCGAACGAACTGGAGACCGTCCGCCACATCATCCAGCAGCTTGAGCAGGAGCGAGGTCTCGATGCCGCCGCTGCCATTGCCGACATGCGGTTCAATTTCATCGGCCGCCTGTGCCGTCAGGCTGTCGTCAAGCCCAAGCGCAGCCGCGAGCACGTGCGCAGTCTTGCCATCGACCGTGTCCTTACTGGCCGATGGACCGCGTTGCCCTCTTTCCTGCTTATCATTGGCCTCATTTTTTATATCACGTTCGAGAGCCTCGGCGCGTGGCTGCAGGGCCTGTTGGAAGATGGCATTGCGGCGTTCACGACATTGGCCGATACCCTTCTCACCCGATGGGAAATCAATGGCGCGGTCCACAGCCTCATTATCGACGGCTGTTTCGCCGGCTGCGGTTCTGTGCTCAGTTTCGTGCCGCTCATCGTGCTTTTGTTCCTGTTTCTCAGCCTGTTGGAAGACAGTGGCTATATGGCGCGCATTGCCTTCGTGACCGACCGGCTTTTGCGACGCATCGGCCTCTCCGGTCGTAGCATCGTGCCCATGTTGATTGGTTTCGGCTGTTCTGTGCCGTCGGTCATGGCCTCACGCACCCTGCCGTCCGAGCGTGACCGCCGCCTCACCATCATGCTCACGCCGTTCATGAGTTGTACGGCCAAGGTCGCCATCTACGCTTTCATTGCCGAGCCGTTTTTCGGCCGATGGGCCTGGGCCGTCATGGTTGGCCTCTACCTGCTGGGCATCGTGACGGGCATCCTTGTGGCGGTTGTGGCCAAGGTCTTTTTCCTGCGCGGCGAGGCGATGCCGTTCGTCATGGAGCTGCCCAACTACCGGATGCCCGGTGCGAAGAATGTCGGCCACCTGCTCTGGGACAAGACGCGCGACTTCATCCAGCGTGCCTTCACCGTGATTTTTGTTGCTTCGATTGTCATCTGGTTCCTCCAGAATTTCGATTTCCGGCTCCAGATGGTCGATCCGTCCGGCAGTCAGTCCATCTTGGCCAATGTCGCAGGCTGGATTTCCCCCATCTTCTCGCCGCTGGGCTTCGGCGACTGGCGCGTGACGACCGCCCTTGTTTCCGGTTTTATGGCCAAGGAGAGCGTCGTCAGCACCCTTGAAACGCTGTCGGCCGGCCTGCCGCTCACGGCCATCCTAAGCCGTTCGTCCGCTATCTGTCTGATGGTCTTCTGCCTGCTCTACACGCCGTGTGTGGCCGCTGTGGCCGCCATCCGCCGTGAGTTGGGCAACCGCTACGCCGTGTTTATCGTCGTGTTGCAGTGTGTCGTGGCATGGATTGTCGCGTGGCTGTTCTCGTTATTCGTGTGAATTATGAATTGGCAAAGCATTCTCCTGCTCCTCGTCGTCATCGCGGCTTTCGTGTATGCGGTCGTCTATATCGTCCGCAAGAACCGACGTCATCCCGGCTGCGGCTCGTGCAGCTGTTGCGGTGAGTCAAAGTGCGGTTTGCGGAACTCGTCACGGAGATAAACGCCATTGGCCAAAAAATAAAACTCGCCCCTCAAGAGCCTTTTGTCGAGACTTTTGAGGGGCTTTTTTGTGTCTGGTTGTGGCCGATGCAAAGCTTAGTCTTCTTCAACCACGAAGTTGTCGATGGCGATGTAGCCTGGCGTGTTCATGCCCCAGTCGCCATTGTCGCTGCTCGAGAAGGTGAATTCAAGTTTGACGACGTCGTCCAATTCGTCCAGATCGACCTTTGTCCATGAGGTGAATGCAATGTTCTTGTCGATGTCGATGACGTCGATGTCGAGCACCTTCTTCGTGCCGTCGGCCGCAGTACCTGTGATTGTGACGCGGAAGTAGTCTCCCTCGCCGAACTTCTTGGCGAAGCTATCGCCCTTCTGTGTGCTCAGGTAGGTGTAGGTCGTGAGCGACAGCATTACCGACTTCGGCTCGAATGATGCGCCGTCGGCACGTGCAATTGTCGGATTGTCGGTGAAGCCCATGTAGATGATGCCGAACTGCTTTGAACCGTTGGCGCCGCCGTTGCCATAGACGCTGAACTGGTTCAGGTAGCCTTCGGTCTCCATGTCGGTCTGGTTGCTCACTGCGAAGCCGTCCCACGAACCGTATTGCTCATCGTAGTTGTTCGAGAAGGTGTAACCGCTTTCGGTGTAGTCTGCATTGTTGATGTAGCCTGCTTCGCCGAGGTTGGCTGATTCGAACGTGATTGTCACGAGCTTGTCGTCGTCGTCATCGTCGTCGCACGCTGTGAATCCGAACACTGTGCAGCAGAAAAGTGCTGCGAGAATAACTTTCTTGTTCATTGCTGAAAAGTTTGTTAAATGGTTAATAAATAAGTTGTTAAAAGGAAATCAATTGAAAAGTAGTTAATTGGACTTATCGGGAGTTAGCGCTTCGCTTGGGGAGTTGACGGACGTCGCCGCAGAATGTCAAAAGTGCGCTTGTCAGCATCAACAACCGTCCGCTAACTCCTGTTATTTAATATTTAATATTTATTATTTATTATTTGAATTTGCGCTGCAAATTCTCGCTCCGCTTATTTCCGTCGATGTTTCGCCGATGTTGTCCGCCTGTTGCCGCATGGCCGTATAGACGCGCACAAAGTCGATTTTTTTTAGTCCAACTGGTTGACGGCCAATGATTTCC